>MDTA01032186.1_pt1 | contig 10663 bp, 9 predicted proteins | sample 811151 | NCBI WGS metagenome assembly MDTA01 (sample SAMN05326648, study PRJNA326480) | marine metagenome | isolation source: seawater | place: Indian Ocean: South | collected 2010 | reverse complement strand
TTAAAAATATCTAATAGATATGTTTTATTTGATGTAAGACTAACAAAAGGTTTGACTGTAAAAAATAAAAAACTTTCGTATCAAAAAATTGAGTTAAATAACAAAGTTTTATCAAAAATCAATTATAACGTTCTTAATATGAATGATTTTTTAAAGACTTTAAAAAAGATAAGTTCAAAATATAAAATTAGCATTTACAAATATAATCACCAAGTTAATAAATCAGTTGTTTCTAAATATAAAAAAGTAATAATGGCAACAATACTCATTGATAAATCATCGATTAACAAATAATAATTTTATAGTGGAAAATAATTATGTTTTAGTAATAGGTTCGAAACCAAAAAGTAAATTACCTAATATAGATGTTGCAAAAGTATATTCAGCAAATGGTGCAGCTGAAAGAGCATTAAATTATTTTAAGAAATTTGGGAGAAAACATCTTACTTGTGTGTGTGGATCAATGGAGTTTTTCAAAAATAAGGAAGTTAGCTCTAGAGTTATGAAAGCTAATCCAAATTTAATTTATTTCAGATCAGGAAAAATTGATGGAGAAAATTTAAGACAATATATTGATAATCAAAAGTTTGTAAGTTTAAGTAGAAATAAACAAATTTTATTCCAATCACAATTCTTAAATTACAAAATTTTTTCAGTATTATTAGCTGAATGGAAACATGAGGAGGATTTAAAATCTAAATTTAAGCACTTATTAAAAATTTTTAGACAAGGTGGTATGCTAGGATCATCGACAGGATTATATTCAATAATGTTAGCGAAGTCTGAAAATCCAAATAAAAAAATTTTAGTTTCTGGAATTGGAATAAAATCAATAGGAGATAGTTTTTATGGTACTATTGGGACTACTAAGAGAGCGAATGTTGATAAAAAAATATTTTTTGATTTGAAAGAATCCATAAAAAACAATCTGTTAACGACTGATCAAGAGATGTCTGAATTCTGCTCTATTCCATTGATTAAAGATGTGATTTAATTTTATCTCAATTCTGCAATAATATTATGATATAGTTGTTCACATTTTTGAATTGTTGATTTGTCAACATTTTGCAAAAATTCTTCAGCGTCAATTTTTTTTCTATATAATGTGTTAATATCAATTTTACCTTCGACGGTCTTAAAAGATGAGTCACTTAATATTTTTTCTTTATTAAATGTAGGTATCAATAAATAATCATCAAAATCTATTTCTAAAAAATTAGAAATTTCTTTCATTTGTATTTTTGTTTCACTAATTAAGTGTTCAAAAATTACAATTTTTACAGAGTTTTTATTCTTTTTAAAAAGGTTAAAATTTTTTAAATTTGACTCATGCCACAGGTTAAGTGCATCATTCAGATTTGAATAATCTTTACTATGTCTTTTTGCGCTCGATAGCCAATTTAAAGGATCTCTTACTATACATATTATTTTGCCCTCATGAAAATTTTTAAAAAATATGTCTAAACTTTTATCGTTCATCGTCAGTCTTGGAACAAAAGCAACAAAATATTTTGATAAATTTAATTCTGTTTTATAATTTTCAAAACTCATAAAAAAAGATAAAAAATAATTAATTAATTTTACTCCAAAGTTGTCATTTTTTTTAGTCAGCCTATCAAATATTTTTCTTTGTTTAATTAAATCAAAATTAAAATCATATTTTTTATTCCAAGATGCTTTACTACTTTTAAAATATTTTCCTTCTTCCGAAAATATTCTGAATTTATTGTTATAACAGTAAAAATTTTTTTTTTTTTCCCAATCCCATTTTGGATCTGTTAAAATCAATTCATAAGGATGAACAGATAAATTCTTATGTCCATCAAGTAATTGTGTAAGTAAAGTTCCACCACTTCTTTGAATTTGTGAAATCAATAAAAAATTTTTAACTGGTCTTTTAATTTTAACATCAATTTTTTTTTTATAAGAATTTAATAAAAAAATGATATAGTAAAAAAAACTATAATAAATTTTCTTTAAAAGTCTTATTTTTTCAAGTCCTAAAATTATAAAGAGATACTTAGCAATCTTATTCATCTAAAACTATACTGTTTTACATCTATCACACGGGAAAATTTTTTTTCTATTTTTATTTATATGAGCAAAACGCAATTCATTATATTTTTCAGAGTTCCATACCTCTTTAATATTATTTTCTAAAATATTATCCAGCTTGAGCTCAGATTTATAATCGTAATCACAAGGATTAGTTTCTCCATTCCACCAAACAAACATTCTTCTCCATAAATCAGAACAAGGAGCTTTTATATTATTTATTTCATCATTATAAGTATCCACCCAAGGAATAAAATTTACAAATGCTATTTGATCAACTAAGCCAGACCATAAATTAGTCATTTCATCTAGCTTTTGATCATCAGACACTTTTACTCCAGAAACTCTGGTAATTATTTTTGAGTTGCTATAATGTTTATTTTTAATTTCTATAAATCTTTTAATATTATCGTAAACTTTTTCAAATTTACCATGCACTCTTAATTTTTCATATAATTTTTTATCTGCAGCATCAACGGAAAAAACTAGTGTTTTCACGCCACTTTTTAAAATAGTATGAGCTAACTTTTCATTTAAATTATAAGCATTAGTATTAATTTTAAGATTATAAAATTTATCTCTAGTATAATCTAACATTTTATCGATATCTGGGCAAAGCAAAGGCTCTCCTCTAGATGCTAAGGATAGAAATTGTACATTGCCCTCTGCTTGATCAACTATATTTTTAAACATTTCATAATTCATTTTACCCATATGGCCTTGACTCTTTTTATTGAAAAAATTATCTGTTTGGTAACAAAATACACATCTATAATTGCAAATTGAACTTGGTTCTATTTGTAAGTAAGGTGGAAAATCATGGAGTTTGTTCAGTTGAGGAAAAATTTCATACCTATATCTATGAATTAAATAATCTAATGTATCTTTTTCTTCTAAAGTTTTTAATTCTCTTAAAACATAATCTGAAAGTTTGAATTTTCCTTTTTTTTCACCTTTTTCAGAAAGATCTTTGATAATATTCTCAAGTATCCCATTTTCAAAATTGTTAAATTTTTTTTTATCATAATTTTTTAATTTTTCGTTTATATTATTGAGAATATTAAATTGATCTAAATCATCATTAAAAATTATTGTCTCAAAACTATCATACTTTTTGTACGTCTTTTTTTTAGTTTCCATATTTTTTTATCCAATATTTAAGTAGTGGCATCTGCCATTCATAATCTATATCGAATCCTGCCTCAGAATATATTGGTGCAATTTTTCTTCCCATCCATTTTTGTGGTAATAAGCCCTTTTTAACATGTTCTAAACATCTGGGTCTCACTACATTTACTGACATATCCGCAAAATAGACATTTCCTTGTGAGTCTCTATCACAATTTAAAGTTTTTTCATTACCAAAAACTTTAAATGGCACAAAAGGTTTTAAACACTTATTTTTTTTATCAAATTTTCTAACTCTGAGAGGACTCCACATATTATAAACAGATACAGACACGGCTGAGTCAAATTGATAATTTTTATCTAAAATACTTATACCCTTTTTTATAAGAGTAGAATTTATAGTGGCGACATTTGCGAACAACAAGATAAAATATTTTACTTTAGAAAAATCCTCACCAAGAATTTTTTTTATTTGGTTATATCCATCTACAAAAACATCATCTCCAAGTGCTTTATTTGAAGAAAATCTTTTAGGTCTTTTTAAAAAAATGACTTTATGTTTTTTTGTTACTTTTTTAATTTTCTCACAATCTGTTGAAACAAAAATTTTATCAATCTTTTTTGATTTTTTTGCTGCAATTATTGGGTATTCACATATAGACTTACCAAAAACTTTTTTTACATTTTTATTTGGAAAGCCAGTGCTACCTTTTCTTCCTATCATTAAAGCACAAATCATAATCTTTTTATTCTTTCCAAATCTTTTAATATTTTTTTTAAAATATTAAAAAAATAAACCATTTGTTTGTTAGATCCTATTGTAACCCTAATAGAGTTTCTTGGACCTGTATATGAAAATTTTGAATAATTTAAAAATATTGATTTTATTAATATTTTATTATTAAAAAATTTTTTAGATATAAATCTAATATCTGAGTTTTTAAAATAGATATGAAAAAAATTACAATCTGTTAATTCAAAATTTAAATTCATTTTATTAGCTATTTTTATAATGTATTTTTTACTTTTTTTAATCTCTTCTAAATAATTGTCTTTTGTTTTCAATAAATTTTTTAATATCTCTAGAGATATGTGATTTAAATCATTTGGAGGTCTTATGTTATTTAAATATTTTATAGTTTTTTTATTTGATATGATAAATCCAATTCTTAAACCTGCTAAACCATAATATTTTGAAAAAGTTCTTAAGATAATTAAATTTTTGAATTTATTTATATAATCTTTTAACGACTTAAATTTTGAGAAGTGTACATAAGTTTCATCGATGATTACAATAATTTTTTTTTTTGCGCATTTTCTTATAAAATTCTGTAATATTTTTTTTGGAAGACTTTTTCCACTAGGACTATTTGGATTCGCCAAATATACAATATTTACATTTTTAAGTATTTTTGGATCATTTAGTTTTGAAATATTATTTTCATAAATTTTAGTTAATTTTTTTTGGTAAATATTAGCATAAACATCTATCAATCCATAAGTTGGATATAATGTTAAAATATTTCCTTTCTTGTTTAAAAAAGTATCAAAAATGTATTTTAAAGTTAAATCTATACCTGGAGTGAGGGTAAAGTTTTCTATTAATAAATTTTCCTTTTTAGAGATTAGTTTTTTTACTTCTTTTCTATAGCTTGGATAAGACTGAATAGAAAAATCATTAAGATATTTTTTAAATTTTGATAATTCATTTCTAGAAAATGGAATTACTCTTTCATTTGAATCCAATCTTAAAAATTTTCTTCTATCAAAATCTATTTCATAATTTCTCTCTAAATTTAAAATTTTTTTATTATACATTATTTTTTTTGTTTTTAATTTCCTTTATAATTTTTTTAATTCCATTTATAAAATCTATCTGATTAAATAATTTTAAATTAATACCTTTCCTTAATTTATAAGTGTAGGGATTAACTAAATAATGGTTTTCATCTTTTTTATTATCAATAAATTCAACCTTTTTAACGTTAAGCTCATTTGAGATAATCTTTACAACTTCTTTCATTTTAAATTTTTTATTTCCAAGTAGATCAAAATATTTATTATCATATTTTTTTTTTGAAATTTCTGCACATATTTTTGATGCATCTTCTACATTTATATAATTTCTAATTTCATTGCCTTTTGTATATCTTGTAATTTTTTTTTCTCTAATACCCTGGGTAATTAATTTTTTAATTGTATTAAAATTATTGCTATTAGTTCCATAAATAGAGCCAAATCTTAATATACTATATTTAAGATTGAATTTTTTAGAATACCTCTCAATTAACATTTCACTCGACAATTTTGTTGTGCTATAAAACCCACCTTGTTCACTTCTTGCATAAATACTTGAAGAAAAAATTAGTTTAGAAACTTTCTTTTTAATACATGCCTCTAAAATATTTACAGTTCCCATGATATTTACCTCTATAGCTTTTAGATGATTTTTTTGAGCTTCATCTAAATCTGAAACTGCAGCAAAATGATAAACAATATCATTTTTTTTTAACAATTTAATAAGATTGGATTTTCTTAAGATATCTCCTCTAATATATTGAACAAACTTTAACTTTTGTTTGTTAAATTTTTTATCAAAAATAATTATTTCATATTTTTTTTTAACGAAATATTTGGCCAGATGAGATGCGAGAAAACCATTTCCACCTATTAAAATTACTCTTTTTTTCATTTTATTTGTTTCAACTTTTTATTATTTAATGAAAAAATTTTATTACAACTTTTTAGGATATTTTTTCTATGAGTTATTATAATGATAGTTTTATTTTTAAGATTTAAAATTTTGTTTAAGACTTTTTTTTCAGTTTTATCGTCAAGTGAGCTTGTCGACTCATCTAAGATAAGAAACTGTGGATCTTGGAGAAGAGACCTAGCTATACCAATTCTTTGCCTTTGCCCTCCCGAAATTTTACTACCTCTATCACCAATAATTGTATCAATTCCATCAGGTAGATTTGAAATTAATTTTTTTAGTTCTGTAATCTCAAGAACATCATCTATTTTTTTTTTATTTATATTTTTTTTAATTCCCATAGTTAAGTTGTTTTTTATTGAGTCGTTTAATAAAAAAGCATCTTGTGGTACATATCCAAAAAAATCACGAGAAAATTGATAATTTTTTAAATCAAATTTATCGTTAAAAATAATCTTACCGTCGTTTGGTTTTAATAGTCCTAAAATTAAATCAGCTAAAGTTGTTTTACCCGAACCAGAACTTCCAATAATGCCAACCATATCATTTTTTGTTAAATTAAAATTAACATTATTGAATATTTCTTTATTTTTAAATGAAAAATTTAAATTTTTTATTTTAAGATTTTTAAAATTTTTTATTTCTTTAGATTTCTTTTTTTTTTGAATTTTCAACTTCATATCATTATTAATTATTTCTGCTGATATTAAGTTCGATAAAACATTACCTAAGTTATGATTGATCGATGCAAAAGCTGGGATCATTCTTATTGTTGCTAAAGCAATAAATGTTATTGAAGGTAAAATTTGATTAAAACTATCTGAGTCATTTAAAAACAAAACAATTACTAAAAGAATTCCAGACACTCCTACTACTTCAAGTATTAGCCGCGGCAATGGAACAATATAACCCATTATTAAATCTACTTTTAAAAGCGATTTGATTATTCTACTAAATTCAAATTCCAGTATTTTTTCTAAGTTTAGAATTTTTATTTGTTTTATACCGTTGAAAAATTCGCCAAGATTTTTTAAAAGGTAAATATTATATTTTGTTTTTTTTTGTCCCAATAAAACCAATTTGTTTTTTAAGATTTTATAAATAGATGCTGATATGAAAAAAATAAATATAAATACAATTATTGAGTTTGATAAATCAACTACTAGTATTCCAAAAATCAATGTTAATAACAGAAAAATATCTTTACAAGTATTTACAAATGAAAAAATTATGCCAGTAAATCTAATACTTTCATTAACAACATTGTTAACTAGCTTGGAATTACTTGTATCTAAAAAAAAATTATAATTTTGATAAATATATTTTTTGTAAAGATTATTAGATATTTCACTTTGTAAACGCATTCTAATTCTACTAAAAAAATAAAAAAATAAAAATGATATAAAGCTTTTGAATAAGTAAAAAATAAATATTATTAATATCAAATTTGTAATATAATTTTCATCATCAAAAAAAGGTAAAAAATAATTAAAATGATCTTTCTCTAATTTTGAAAAAAATAATGAACTGTCATTCAAAATAGAAATTAATAATGTTAATAATCCAAGTCCAATCGTTTCAATAAAAGAAATGAAGATTGTAAAAAAAATAATTAGATATATTTGAAATTTCGACTTTCTATTAATTAAATTAAACGCATCTACTAATAATTTTTTCACAATATTATTTTAATTTAAAATTTAGTTTTTCTTAGTCATAAATTTACGCAACTATTTTCTTAGCATTATTAAAAAAAAATTTGTAAAATTTTTCTTTTTTAAATGAATTCTTTTTTAAATTATAAATAAGTCTATTGCTAAATATTCTATTTTCGTTGTTTAAAGATTCCAAAAATATTTTAGGTGTAATTATTTTACTTTTCTTTTTTGATAAGTAATAACTATTTTGTTTCTTGAAATTGTAAGGATAGATATATTCCAAATAATATAATACTTTATTAGCAAATCTGGCTTCTGTTGCACTGGTTGATTTTAATTTTTTTAAATTTTTAATCATATTAAAATATTCAAATTTGTTTTTAGGTTCATTTACAATACCTAAGCCGGAGTATATTCCTGAACCACCCATTATTGTTTTTTTCTTAAAAGCTGCAAATTCCAATCCTATAGTTCCCCTGCCAGTAATCACTACATCACAAATTTCTAACAGATCAATCGTGTTGCAAACATTGCTAGGACAATAATGTATATTTTTTTTTACATTAAGTTCATTAATAAAATTTTTAACAATATAATCTTCGTTATACAATTTGCTAGATGGATGAGGTCTAATTAGCCAAAGAATATCACTGTCATTTTTTAAGTAATTTATAAAATTTATTGTTTCAACAAATTGTTCGTAATAATCTCTAAAAAAAAAATTCTTTCCTAATAAGTGTGGAGCATCAGAAAAAGCATGAGGGGCAAACAATACTATGTGTTCAAATTTTTTTTTTGTATTATCTATCTTTAAAGATTTGAATAACAAATTTTTATTTTTTTTTTTCTTTAATTTATTTGCTAATGATAAACTTACTTTGCCTGTGTGCAAAGTATCTATGCCTTTAAATCTATCTAATATTTTTTTTTCTATACTGCCATTAAATTTGATCTTATTTAAATCTCTTTTAAAGATTCCATTTGCAATCAAATTTTTATCTCCATATAAAATTTTTTTTTTTGAACATTTTTCAAGACTAATACTATCTGGCTGTGAATGAACTCTTAATACTTTTATGTTTTTTTTTAAAGCGATTCTGATTGTTATACCCTCATTATGGGCATAAGCTTCTGTACAACAAATAATTAATTTGGGTTGAATTTTTTCGATAAGCTTTTCTATTTTTAATAATCTAAATATGCTACTAAAAAGAATTTTCAAAAATTTTAAATCAATCTTTGGTTTTAAGAATGAATTATTTGACCTGACATAAGTATCATATATTAAATCTCCAATTTCATATCCATTTATTTTTGACTTATTTATTAACCATTCAAATTTTTGGGATTTTAGATTTAATTTAATAATTAGAATTATTAAATTGAGGAAAGTGAGAAAAAAGAGTTTTATTTCGTTTAAAAAAAAACTATATGAGAAAATATAATAAAACTTTTTAATTCCAAATTTTTCATAAATCTTAATAATGTTTTCTTTTAATCTGTCAGTAAAAACATATAAATTATAATTTAGTGAGTTAGCTAATGCTACTGAAACAACAGAACTTTCAATTGCTTGTAAATATCTACTTCTGTCAATCAAAATAATATTTTTTTTTTGATCATATTTAGAATTATTTAACAATTTTTGATTATTTTTTATAAATAAATTAATTTTTTTTTGATCCATATTTTCTAAAAAAATTTTTGATTAACATAATGACTTTTTTAAGGTCTTTTTGTGAAAGATTATAATAATTTGGTAAGCTTATTGCTCTAGCGTAATATTCTAGTGAGTTTCTAAATCTATTTTTATTGAACTTTTTTGATTTATGATATGGGTGTATAAAAATTGGTATATAATGAATATTTACCAAAATATTTCTTCTTCTTAAATATTGAAATAGTTTATTACGAATTTTTTTTTCAACAAGAACAATAAGTAAATGATAGCTCGAAAAACTATTTTTTAGTAAAGATTGAAATTTTATAGGTAGGTTCTTTAATTCTTTTCTATAAATATTAGCTATATAATTTCTACGAATTACAAATTTATTTATACGCTTAAGTTGATTTGAACCTAACGCAGCATGTATATCACTTAATCTATAATTATAACCTAAATATTGTTGTTCATATATCCAAGGTAAGAAGGATCGATTTTTGAATTTTTTTTTATCCCTTTCAATTCCATGTTCCCTTAAAAGCCTCATTTTTTTATAAAGCTTTTGATCATTACATGTAGCTAAACCACCTTCGCCTGAAGTTATTATCTTTACTGGATGTAAACTAAAAATACATATATCAGAATACTTACAAGAGCCTATTTTATAATTTTTATAAACAGCTCCGATAGCATGAGATGCATCTTCAATAATTTTAAATTTATACTTTTTTGATAACTTTGATATTCTTTGAGTATCTAAAGGAAATCCACCTAAATGAACAATAATTATGGCTTTAGGTAAATATTTTTTTTTTGTCGATAATAATTTATTTTCTAACTTATCCAAACAAATATTGAAAGTATTTAAATCTATATCTAAAAAATCTATTTTTGCACCACAATAGATTGCGCTATTTGCTGAAGCTACAAAAGAAATGGCAGAAGTCCATACATAATCATTTTTTTTTATTCCTACTGAGAAGCATGCAGCATGAAGAGCTGAGGTTGCACTATTAAAGGATAGTGCATATTTTGAGTCACAAAAATTTTTTATATTCTTTTCAAATTTTATTACTTCAGGACCTGTAGTTAAAAAATCTGATTTTAAAACTTTTTTAACACAGCTTATATCAGTTTTGTCAATATATTGTCGACTATATGGAATTATTTTTAATTTTGAGTCATTTCTCATTATAATTTTTAACTAATTTCTTAAGAGAATTTATATTTAAAAAATGTTTATTGTTGCCACTATTATAGCTAAATATTTTTTTTAACCTTTTAAAACCTTTCTTTTTATAAAATAAATAATTTTTTTTATCATCTGGGTTTAAAATTATATAATATTTATTATTACCAATTGTATTTATACTTTCTGCTGAAGTGATTAACTCTTCATTTAATTTTTCACCTGGACGAATTCCAATTAGTTTAATTTTAGAACTG
>MDTA01016789.1_pt1 | contig 10664 bp, 5 predicted proteins | sample 811151 | NCBI WGS metagenome assembly MDTA01 (sample SAMN05326648, study PRJNA326480) | marine metagenome | isolation source: seawater | place: Indian Ocean: South | collected 2010 | reverse complement strand
CAGCTGCGTAGCGCGGTGATAAACATCATCAAACATCGCCACCGCACGCTCTAACGTATACTGCCCTTCAATGCGCTTTCGCGCCTTAATTCCAGCCTCTTTAACCTTCTCACTACCACCATTAATAATGGATCGAATTGCGACCGCTAAAGCTTCAACGTCGCGTGGTGGCACGATTTTGCCAACATCGGCAACGATTAGCGCACAATCGCTCACATCTGTTGCGATGGGGGCTAAACCGGCAGACATTCCTTCTACCAAAACATTCGGAAAACCTTCTCCAAAGTTTGAACAGAGACTTACAATATCACAACCAGCGTAAATTCTCTCAATATCCTGTCGTACGCCCAACCGACGAAGGTTTGGTTGATCCAAAAACTTTTCGGTATCCTTGCCAGCCAAAACACCGATTGCTCCAGGAATGAGATTAATCGCTTCAATAAAGGTCTCATGATCCTTCTGCGGATCTCGCCGGGCTACCATTGTGATGGCAAAGGCATCTTCAGGTATATCCAGTTCTTTGCGAACCTCGCGTCTTAACCCCTCATCTGGCGTAAAACGTTCGGTATCTACGCCATTTGGAATAACGAAAAATTTCGCTGGATGATAACCAAGCTTTTTATGCACGCTCATCCCAGCATGGGAATTAGCGATAATACCATCAGGGATCCAAGAGAGCCAAGAACACCCCCAAATTGCAATTTTTAAGGTCATGCGATAACGGCTCGTATCCATGTCAGAGCAACGAACACCCCAAAAAAGGCGTGTTTTTCGAATTCTTCCAGATAATAACAGTGCTAAGGTTGACAAAAGATCAGCGTGGTAAAGCCAACTTTGAATTATGTCGGGTTTCTCACGTCTTATCATTGCTGCCATTCGAAAGACTGAAAGTAAATTTCCAATCGCTCGTCCCATCTTCATTTCGTAAACTCTTATGCCGCTGTTACGCAAAACCGTTGCAAAAAAACCACCAGACAAAAGGCTTACTACGTAACAGTCTACTGAAATTTTTCGAGGGGCTGTCAGATAAGAAACCAACATACGCTCTGCACCACCAACTTCTAAATCGGTAATGACGTGCATAACCCTGAGGGAGCGCCCCTCCGCTGACGTCCGAGCTGTTGAACTATTTTTTGAATCTGTAAGGGATGCTCTCGTAAGCATTTATAAGCACTCCAGCGTAAATGGGCTGGATTGGCATATTAGCCTAAAAGTGAAATGTCCAATAAAGACTGGAATTGTTGAATTATTCTAATGAAACGAAGAAACGATTCAGTTTCGGTCCAATGCGATAGTTTCTTCTGCGTTCATTATATTAATTTAACCCCAATTCGTTGGCTTGGGGAACTTCAACACCTATTTAACATTGGCTGGCAATTTTTTTAAAGATTAATAACTCTTTCTGAAGATCTGCAATCGCAGTTATCTAAAAACGTTTTTAGAAGGCGAGAGTGACCCGTTCATGTTTGGTGCACTCCTCATTCCTGTAACAGTTAGCTTATCTTAATAATTTAAACAACTATGGGCACTGCAAACCTATTTGATAAATTCCTTAAAAAAAGCGCGATAACAAACCTGTTATTTTTTTCCATATTTCTCTTCGAGAGTATTCGCAATGCCTTCCGGTGTAAAATGCCGCACATTGCCACCCAACATACTGATTTCTTTAACGAACCTTGAAGAAATGAATTGATTCCGATCAGAAGCCATCAGGAAAACGGTTTCGACATCCGGTTCCAGATGACTATTCATCGCTGCCATTTGGAACTCATATTCAAAATCAGACACCGCCCGAAGCCCACGCACTAAAACATTTGCTCCAACATCCGCAGCAAATTTAACCAAAAGGCCGTCAAAAGTGCGGACCTCTATTTTGTCTGGATTAACCTTTCCTGAGAGCGCAACTTGCTCTTCAACCATTTTGCATCGCTCTTCCACGGTGAACAGAGGACCCTTGCCTGCGTTTAACGCTACGGCAACTATCAAATGATCGACAACTTTAGTTGCTGCTCGGATAATTATGTCCAGATGGCCATTTGTTATTGGGTCGAAGGTTCCTGGGTAAACCCCAACCTGTTTTTCTGCCATTTAGCTATTCCTCTTCTCCTCCAGGCGGCTCAATTGATATTGTCTCGTCATCGCCTGCTATAGCTTGAGCCTCTAATTCATCTTCTCCATCATCATGCACTTCGCTTAAGTGGGCAACGGAGACCACACGCTCGTCTTTTTCAATTCGAAATAGCGTTACGCCTTGCGTCCGGCGACCGGCAATCCGAACCTCGTCGACAGCAAAACGAATTAACTGTCCGCTATCTGTCACCAGCATAATCTGGTCCGAAGATGCCACAGGGAAAGAGGCAACGACCGGACCATTTCTTTCAGTCATTTCAATATTCGCAATTCCCTTACCTCCACGACCAGTGGTCCGATACTCATAAGCCGAACTACGCTTACCAAATCCACGTTCTGTAACTGTCAAAATAAACTGTTCGTTATCCGCAAGCCCTTCAAAAACGTCATGCGGTAATCCACTAGGATATTGCTTATCGACGGTCTCTCCTAAGTCCTCATCACTGGCTCGACGAATTGCTGAAGCACCCCTCAGGTATTCATCTCGGACATCTGTCTCAACGTCCCCATGATTTAGGATCGACATTGAAATTACTTCATCGTCATCACTTAAACGAATTCCTCTAACACCCGTCGATGTTCTGCCACTAAAGACACGAACATCTGTGACAGCAGAGCGAATACACATGCCGTTTTGTGTTGCCAATAAAACATCGTCATCCTCGGTGCATACCACAACGTCAACGAGTACGTCATCCGCTTCCAATTTCATCGCAATTTTGCCGTTTGCTTTGATATTTACAAAGTCGGACAAAAGGTTCCGCCGAATATTGCCAATACGCGTCGAGAACATCGCATAGAAGTCACCCCAACTTCCCTCGTCCTCCGGTAGCGGCATGACCGTCGTGATAAATTCACCTTCTTCAAGCGGTAATAGATTTACCATAGCTTTGCCGCGTGCCTGGGGGCTTCCAAGGGGTAACTTATAGACCTTAAGCTGATAGACGATTCCCTTTGATGAGAAGAATAGAACTGGCGTATGGGTCGATGTAACAAAAAGCCGGCTGACAAAATCTTCGTCGCGGGTATTCATGCCAGATCGGCCTTTACCACCTCTCCGTTGTGCGCGGTAGGTCGATAGCGGCACCCGTTTGATATAACCGCCATGCGTAACCATGACGACCATGTCTTCACGTTGTATCAGGTCTTCGATGTCATGTTCGAATTCCATTTCCTCAATCGAAGTACGACGTTCGTTCGCATAGGCCGCCCGCATCTCTGCCAATTCTTCGCGCATAACTTCGAAAAGTCGTGATCGCGAGCCCAAAATATTGAGAAGACCGCCAATTCGTTCGGCAAGCTCAGCCGTCTCGTCTGTGAGTTTATCGCGCTCCATCCCCGTCAAACGCTGAAGCCTTAACTCGAGAATTGCACGCGCTTGTATTTCGGATAAACGGTAATGCCCATCAATGACTTGATGACCCGGATCATCAATCAAATTAATGAATTCCTCGACATCCCCGGCTGACCAGTCCTCCGCCATTAGTTTTTGACGTGCTGACGCAGGATCCGACGAAGAACGGATTAACTCAATTACCGGATCTAGGTTTGTTATTGCCACCAGGAGCCCAGCCAACACATGGGCGCGCTCCCTCGCCCGCTTCAATTGAAAAATAGTCCTGCGCGTTATGACTTCTTCGCGAAAATCGATAAACGCGCCTATGACCTGCTTTAAGTTAAGCATTTCCGGCCGGCCGCCGTTCAACGCCAGGGTGTTAACCCCAAAACTTGTTTGAAGTTGTGTGTGCCTAAAGAGCTGCGCAAGCACAACTTCGGGTATCGCGTCCCGGCGCAATTCAATAACGACGCGGACACCTTCACGATCCGACTCGTCCCGCAGGTCAGAAATTCCGTCTATTTGTTTCTCCCGAACCATAATTGCTATGCGTTCAAGCAGACGGGATTTATTCACCTGATACGGGACTTCCGTGACAACAATTGCTTCACGGTCAGTTCGGATTTCCTCTACATGGGTCCTGGCTCTCATCACGACAGAGCCGCGGCCAGTCAAAAGGGCAGACCGGATGCCTGCCCGGCCCAAAATAATTCCACCTGTTGGAAAGTCCGGGCCAATAACAAATTCCATCAACGTTTCAATATCGACCATTGGATCGTCGATATAGGCCATGCAGGCATCAATCACTTCGCCAAGGTTATGGGGCGGAATGTTCGTTGCCATACCGACAGCAATACCGCCCGCGCCATTCACCAGCATATTGGGGAAGCGTGCCGGTAAAACTAACGGCTCTTCAACGGTTTCGTCGTAATTTGCCTGGAAATCGACGGTCTCTTTATCGATGTCGTCTAAAAGACTTTCCGCCGATCGCTCTAACCGCGCTTCTGTATAACGCATGGCCGCTGGCGGGTCACCGTCCATGGAGCCGAAGTTACCCTGCCCGTCGATGAGTGGCAGACGCATTGAGAAGTCTTGGGCCATTCGGACCATGGCATCATAAATTGCTTGGTCGCCATGCGGATGGAAACGTCCCATAACATCGCCGACAATACGCGCTGACTTACGATAAGGCTTGCTTGAGTCATACCCATTTTCGTGCATCGCATATAGGATGCGCCTATGAACAGGCTTGAGGCCATCACGCACATCAGGAAGCGCTCGACTGACTATAACGCTCATCGCGTAATCGAGATAAGAGCGCTTCATTTCCTCTTCAATGGCGATAGTGCTGCCGTCGAAAGGGCCTTCGATGGGTGGAGGGTTACTCAAGTTATTTGTCGCGCCATGTAATGCATGAAGAGCAGGTATCGTCCAATGAACATTTCGTCATGGAACCATCAAAATATAGCAGAGACGTAATGCTCTAACAACTATATAAGGTAGAATTTGGGCAGATAGCCATCCATTTGAATATGTAATTAAAATGGAATTTCGTCATCTAAGTCGGTACCGCTCGGCCCCGCTGGTGCAGCGCCCATCGCATTATCCGGTGCGCCATAATCAGGCGACGCCTCATACCCACCAGCCCCGCCTTCGTTGCGTGAATCAAGCAGTACCAATTGGCCTCGAAACCGTCGAAGGACTACTTCAGTTGAATACCGGTCCTGACCAGACTGGTCTTGCCATTTACGGGTCTGCAATTCACCTTCGAGAAAAACCTTGCGGCCTTTTTGAAGAAATCTCTCGGCAACATCAACAAGCCGGTCGTCAAAAATAACGACCCTGTGCCATTCTGTCCGTTCTTGCTGCTCACCTGAATTCCTATCTTTCCAACGCTCGGACGTTGCAACGCTCAAATTACAGACTTTGCCGCCATTTTGCATCGAACGAACCTCGGGGTCTCGCCCAAGATTCCCAACTAATATAACCTTGTTTACGCTGCCTACCATCGAAATTCCGTTCAATCGAGTGTATTGTAAATTTTCAGAGTGTGAATATACGCTTTCGCTCTTCCTCCGCCAACGCTTATGACAAGATTAAAGGGAAATTACTTAGAATTTTCTATCGCAAGCTTGTCCGCAAGTGACTATATCTATCTTATCTTCGTGCTCTCTTCCAAAAATGAATTGATGGCCGATAAAATTCAAGTTCGCGGCGCTCGGGAACACAATCTCAAGAACGTTGAAGTGGATATCCCACGGGATAAACTTGTGGTGTTCACCGGCCTATCTGGATCGGGCAAGTCGTCGCTCGCCTTTGATACAATCTACGCAGAAGGACAGCGACGGTATGTCGAGAGTCTTTCTGCTTATGCACGTCAGTTTCTTGAATTAATGCAGAAACCGGATGTCGATTCGATTGAAGGGCTTTCCCCCGCTATCTCAATAGAACAGAAGACAACAAGCCGAAACCCAAGATCAACGGTGGGGACCGTCACTGAGATTTACGACTACATGCGACTATTGTTTGCACGCATTGGCGTGCCTTATTCCCCGGCAACAGGATTACCAATTGAAAGTCAGACCGTCAGTCAGATGGTTGACCGTATCGCCGCATTCAACGAGGGAGACCGCTTGTATCTAATTGCCCCGGTCATTCGAGGTCGCAAGGGTGAGTACAAGCGTGAATTAAAGGAATTTCAAAAGAAAGGATTCCAGCGGGCAAAGATCGATGGAACAATTTACCAAATTGAAGATGCTCCCAAGCTCGACAAGAACAAGAAACATGATATCGGAATTGTCGTTGATCGCATTGTCATCAGACCCGAATTAGAAACCCGTTTGGCCGATTCTATGGAAACTGCGCTAGAATTAGCTGATGGTCTTGCTATCGTGGAAAATGCGGAAACTAATGAAGAAACCATTTTTTCGGCGCGTTTCGCTTGCCCCGTATCTGGGTTCACTATTGATGAAATAGAACCTCGGCTTTTCTCTTTCAATAATCCGTTTGGCGCTTGTCCGAATTGTGATGGATTAGGTACCACGATGTATTTTGATCCCTCGATGGTGGTACCTGACGACAGCAAAAGTCTTGATGACGGTGCGATCGCACCATGGTCAAACAGCTCATCCCCTTATTACAAGCAAACGCTTGCAAGCCTTGCGGCGCATTATGGAATAAGCATGCGATCACCGTTCGCAGAACTTCCAAAGGAGGTCCAAAACTCAATTCTCTTTGGCAGTGGGAAAGAAAATATTGAGATGTCTTACAATGACGGGCTTCGAACCTATACCACGTCGAAGCCATTCGAAGGTGTATTGCCGAATATGGAACGTCGTTGGCGCGAGACGGATAGTAATTGGATCCGTGAGGAGTTGGAACGTTACCAAAGCATTCAGCCCTGCGGAAAATGTAACGGCTATCGACTTAAAGACGAAGCGCTTGCAGTGAAAATCAACGCTCTACATATCAGCGAAGTTGCTAGCATGTCTATCGTTGAGGCTCTGGAGTGGTTTACGGCACTTCCAGCGAACCTAAACCAGACACAATTGCAAATTGGCGAGAGGATCCTCAAAGAGATAAACGAACGCTTAAACTTTCTTACCGATGTGGGTTTGGACTACTTAACGCTGAACCGCGCCTCCGGTACCTTATCAGGTGGCGAAAGTCAGCGGATTCGCCTCGCATCTCAAATTGGTTCCGGTTTAATGGGCGTACTTTATGTCCTTGATGAGCCTTCGATTGGTTTGCATTCGCGCGACAATGCCCGTCTTCTCGAGACACTTAAGCGGCTTCGCGATCTTGGTAATACCGTGGTCGTGGTTGAACATGACGAAGAGGCGATCCGGACAGCCGACTATTTAGTAGATCTCGGTCCAGGCGCTGGGGTACATGGCGGCCATATCGTTGCCCGTGGAACCCCCGAGGAAGTTATGGCGGAGCCCGAAAGCTTGACTGGTCAATATCTAACGCAAATGCGGCAAATTCCGCTCCCTAAAAAACGCCGCAAAGGGCATAGCCGCCAGGCCCTAGTAATTAAAGGCGCAAAGGCGAATAACCTTAAGGATATAGACGCGTCCATACCTCTTGGTACGTTCACCTGCGTAACAGGGGTGTCGGGTAGCGGTAAATCAACATTGGTCATCGAAACGCTCTATAACGCGCTGGCGCGGCGGCTTCATGGGACGCGAGTTGTGCCAGGGGAATTCGAAAGCCTGCGTGGCATTGAATTTATAGACAAGGTTATTGATATCGACCAATCACCGATTGGTCGGACGCCAAGATCAAATCCTGCAACCTATACCGGCACCTTTACACCAATCCGGGAGTGGTTTGCGGGATTACCTGAAGCAAAGGCGCGTGGCTATGCCCCCGGGCGGTTCTCATTTAATGTAAAAGGTGGTCGTTGCGAGGCATGCCAGGGGGATGGTGTCATAAAGATTGAAATGCATTTTCTCCCTGATGTCTACGTGCAATGCGATACTTGCAAAGGAAAACGCTATAATCGCGAAACCCTAGAAATTCGGTTTCGGGACAAATCTATCTCCGACGTACTGGATATGACCGTCGAAGAGGGTGCCAATTTCTTTCAGGCAATTCCCTCAATTCGCGACAAACTTGCAACGCTGCAGCGGGTTGGCCTTGGTTATATTAAAGTTGGCCAACCTGCGACTACACTATCCGGTGGAGAAGCGCAGCGTGTAAAACTAGCCAAAGAATTATCTCGAAGGGCAACAGGCAAAACGCTGTACATCTTAGATGAGCCAACCACAGGCTTACATTTCGAAGATGTCCGCCGTCTCCTTGAAGTTTTGCATGCTCTTGTCGAGCAAGGAAACACCGTTGTCGTTATAGAACACAACCTAGAGGTCGTAAAAACAGCGGACTATGTTATCGATCTTGGTCCAAACGGTGGTGAAATTGACGGCGGCCGAATTGTTGCGAAAGGAATGCCTGAAGATATTGCAGCATCCCCAGATAGCCATACGGGAGCGTTCCTCGCCACTATCCTTCCGAAGGAACCCACTAAACGGCGGAATAACTCCTAGGGAAAGTCATGACCTCGAAGTCCATTGTTCACATCATTGGTGGCGGCTTGGCTGGTAGCGAGGCCGCAATGCAATGCGCCCAAATGGGCGTGCCGGTTGTTTTGCATGAGATGCGACCCATCCGCGGTACTGAAGCACATTTGACGAACGGGTTTGCGGAGTTGGTGTGCTCCAATTCCTTTCGTTCCGATGATTTTGAGTACAATGCGGTTGGCTTACTTCATGAAGAAATGCGGCGGTGCGGCTCCCTTATCCTTGCCTGCGGTGATGCGAATAGGGTCCCAGCGGGTGGGGCGCTTGCGGTCGATCGTATTGCATTTAGCGAATCAGTCACCGCGGCAATAGACGCCGAACCCTTGATTACGGTTGAGCGCGGCGAAATCAACACCCTACCGCCAGATGATTGGCATAACGTTATCATCGCAACGGGGCCCCTAACCTCACAATCCCTCAGTCAGGCAATCATTGACTTGACAGGCGAAGCATCACTTGCGTTTTTTGATGCTATCGCTCCGATTGTTCACAAGGATAGCATCGACCTATCACAAGCGTGGTTTCAATCCCGCTACGATAAGGGGGATGGCAAAGATTACATTAATTGTCCGATGGATCGCGAACAATACGAGCATTTTATTCAGGAACTAATCGATGGAGACAAGACCGAATTCAAGAGTTGGGAGGCATCGACCCCTTATTTTGAAGGCTGTTTACCAATCGAAGTGATGGCGGAACGCGGATCTGAGACACTTCGCTTTGGCCCGATGAAACCGGTTGGCCTAACTAATCCACATACCAGCATTAAAGCCCATGCAGTTGTGCAACTGCGTCAGGACAACGCACTCGGCACACTTTATAACCTCGTGGGATTTCAGACTAAGCTGAAACACGGCGAGCAATCACGTATTTTTCGAACGATCCCCGGACTGCAAATTGCTGAATTTGCACGTCTTGGGGGTATTCACCGCAACACTTTTATGAATAGTCCCCACTTATTGGATGCCTCCCTTCGATTAAAGGCAATGCCACGTCTTCGTTTTGCCGGCCAAATTACTGGGGTAGAGGGGTATGTCGAATCCGCGGCAATCGGTTTACTGTCCGGGAGATTTGCCGCGATGGATGCACTTGGCAAGGCGTCATTCGTTCCGCCACCAGCGACAACTGCGCTTGGCGCCCTTCTCGGACATATTACTGGCGGGGCGGACAGTAAGACCTTCCAACCTATGAACATAAATTTTGGCCTGCTGCCACCACTCGTGCTCGAGGGTAAACGCCCAAAGGGCCGTGACCGTAAACGCGCTTATACAACCCGCGCACTCACAGATTTTGAAGCTTGGCGTAACTCTTCGAACGCAGTGGCCGAGTAGCTATCCACTGATCGCAAAGGCGCCATCGACCGGAAGCGAAGCGCCCGAGACAAAGTCGGATGCCGCACTGGCCAAAAATACAGCTACACCTTTGTGATCGTCTGCCTTGCCCCACCGGCCCGCTGGTGTTCGCGAGAGAACTTTCTCGTTTAATTCCGGAAGATCGATCCTTGCTTGCCGAGTAAGGTCCGTATCAATCCAACCTGGCAAGACTGCGTTGACCTGAATATTGTCCTTTGCCCACGCCGCCGCCATGCTTTTCGTCATCTGAACGATCCCGCCCTTACTCGCCGAATACGCCACAACCATCGGTGCGCCAAAAAGCGAATACATTGAGCCGATATTTATAATCTTTCCGCCGCTCGCGTTGCACAGGTGCGGATACGCGGCTTGAGAACAAACAAATGCACTCGTTAGATTGGTATCAAGGACTGTCTTCCACTCCGCCAAACTGAGTGATTGAGGGCTTTTCCGAATATTGGTACCGGCATTATTCACCAAAATATCTAAACGCCCAAACGTATCAATAGTGAAATCCATAAGCGCATTACAAGCGGTCTCGACGGTTACATCAACTTCATGGGCAATAGCCTTAACACCTAAACCCTTAAGTTTGCTAACCGCACCAGCGTTCTTCTCTTTATTGCGACCAGCAACAACAACCGAAGCGCCGGCTTCCGCCATACCACAAGCCATTGCAAGTCCAATTCCACCGTTTCCGCCAGTGACTACAGCGACCTTTCCCGTTAAATCGAATATTTCCATGCCACTTACCTTCCATAAATT
>MDTA01135836.1_pt1 | contig 10666 bp, 8 predicted proteins | sample 811151 | NCBI WGS metagenome assembly MDTA01 (sample SAMN05326648, study PRJNA326480) | marine metagenome | isolation source: seawater | place: Indian Ocean: South | collected 2010 | reverse complement strand
TTGACCGCCTCGGCCTCGGGATAGTCACACAAATGCACCGAGTTGGGTTGCGCCGGCTGGCCTGCCAGCTGGGCCAAGGACTGGTACAAGTGCTCGGACAAGAAGGGTGCAAACGGCGCCATAACCTTTGACAACTCCATCAGCACTTCATAGAGCGTGCTGTATGCGGCTATTTTGTCTGCACTGATGTCCTCACCCCAAAAGCGTCCACGGTTCAGGCGGATGTACCAATTGGTCAAATCTTCAATAAAGGCAAACAAACCGGGCACCACGTTGTACAACCGATAACCTTCCATTTCTGTGGCCACGGTGTTTTTCAACGTCTGCAAACGCGACATGATCCACTGATCGAGAATGTTGTCGCCTTCAAACTGTCCTTTTTGTGGCGACCATTCGTCTATTTCTGCATAGGTTCGCAAAAACGAATAGGCGTTGTACCAAGGCAGCAGAGCGCGCCGCACCATGTCTCTGACGCCTGAATCGGCAAAACGCTGCTCCTCGCCACGCACCAAACCGGAATTGATGGAATACAGGCGCAACGCATCGGCACCGTAGGTTTCCATCAATTCATCAGGTGGCGTGTAATTGCGTAGGCTTTTCGACATTTTCTTGCCGTCTTCCGCCATCACCATGCCGTTAACAATAACGTTTCGGAACGCAGGCTGATCAAACAGCGCACCGCCAAGCACGGTTAGGGTATAAAACCAGCCCCGTGTCTGATCCAATCCTTCGGCAATAAACTCGGCGGGAAATCCGGCGTTAAAGACGTCTTCGTTCTCAAACGGAAAGTGCAACTGCGCGTAGGGCATCGAGCCTGATTCAAACCAACAGTCCAATACTTCCTCGATACGTCGGTAAGTTCCCGGCTCGCCTTCAACTTGAAAGGTCAGATCATCTACATGCTCGCGGTGCAGATCATCGACGCGCACACCGGTGTAGTCGTACAACTCATCAATAGAACCTACGCACAGCGCCTTGCCAGTTTCATCGTTAACCCAAACTGGCAGCGGTGTCCCCCACACACGATTACGCGAAATCGCCCAATCGATAGCCCCGTCTAACCAGTTACCAAAGCGGCCATGCTTGATGTGTTCGGGCACCCAGTTGATTTGCTCATTAGCCGCCTTCAAATTGTCCTTGAACGCCGTCACACGCACGTACCACGACGGAATCGCTCGGTAAATCAGCGGCGTATCTGAGCGGTAACAGTACGGATAACTGTGTTGAATAACGTCCTGACGATAGAGCGCACCCTTGGCTTTAAGCGCGCTGATGATGTCTTTATCCGCCTCTTTTACATGACGCCCAGCAAAATCCGGCACTTCGTCGGTAAACTCACCGTGCAAAGAGACCGGACAGGCAAAGGCCTCTAAACCTGCCGCTTGGAACGCTTTGTAGTCTTCTTCACCAAAGGCTGGTGCTTGGTGCACCAGGCCGGTGCCACTGTCTGTGGTCACATAGTCGCCACTGATGACCACAAACGCGCCCTCATCCGCTTTTTCGGCAAAGTAGTCAAATACCGGCTCGTAGCGGCGGCCTACCAAGTCTTTACCAAGCAATGTTTTGACCACTCGAAACTCAGTATCACCTTGGTATTGGTCGAGCCGTTCGGTAGCAAGATAAATCTGCTTGCCGGACTCTTCATCAACTACCAGGGAATACTCAATATCATCGCCCACACATACCGCCAGGTTCGAAGGCACCGTCCAGGGAGTCGTGGTCCAGATCGCGAGATGGGCGTCTTCGTCGACAAGTTTTAGCAGAACCGTAATGGCAGGGTCTTGAACATCTTGATAATTCGAGGTCGCTTCAAAATTTGCCAACGGCGTACCCAACGCCGTAGACACCGGCACGACCTTTACACCCTGATAAATCAGCCCCTTGTCCCAAAGCTGCTTGAACACCCACCACACGGACTCCATATACCAGGCGTCCATGGTCTTGTAGTCGTTGTCAAAGTCGATCCAGCGACCGATCCGAGTAATGGTGTGGCGCCACTCTTTGACGTAGCGCTGCACAATGGCCCGGCATTCATCGTTGTAACCAGCCACTCCTAGCTTCTCGACAGCATCCTGGGCGGACATACCAAGCTGCTTATCGATCTCATGTTCAATTGGCAAACCATGACAGTCCCAACCAAAACGCCGCATCACGTAACGACCCTTCATGGTCCAATAACGCGGTACCACGTCTTTGATCGTGCTGGCAACCAGGTGGCCATGATGGGGTAGGCCAGTAGCGAACGGCGGGCCATCGTAAAAGATATACGGCTTCTTACCTTGGGTGTTGGCCAGGGACTGCTGAAACGCATCGGTGTCCTGCCACAACTTTAGAATGTCATGTTCCATTTCCACGAACGAAAATGGTGCGCTGTCAGCAGGCTCCGACATGAGATCTCAACTAAAAAAACGGAGCGCAAAGTATAGCGGCATTACTTGGCTAATGAACTGCGCAAGCACATAAATCGATAAGCATCCGCAACTATGGCCAATTCCCCACGCCAGCACGTAGACTGAATGGGTTTACTGACATTGTAGGAGGGGACCATGCAAATTGGCGCAGTATTTCCACACAACGAGATCGGTACCGACCCCGGTGCGATTAAAGCCTATGCTCAGGGCGTTGAAGCTATGGGCATTACCCACTTATTGATCTATGACCATGTGCTGGGCGCAGACCCAGACCGCGAGGGCGGCTTTCGAGGCCCATATGACAAAGACGTTGCCTTCCATGAACCGTTCACAACTTTTGCCTTTATTGCTGGCGTCACCGACAAGATCGATCTCATCACTACGGTAATGATTCTGCCCCAACGACAAACCGTGCTTGCCGCCAAACAAGCCGCTGAAGTGGCCTTGTTGTCTAACAATCGTTTTAAACTCGGCATCGGTGTGGGTTGGAATGAATTAGAGTACGTGGGCTTGAATGAAACATTTAACAACCGTGGCCGCCGCCAGGAAGAACAGGTGGATGTCATGCGCAAACTCTGGAGCGAAGATTCCCTCGACTACACGGGCGAATACCATCGCATTGATAAAGCCAGCATTAATCCACGTCCCAGCAAAACCATTCCTATTTGGTTCGGCGGCTCGGCACCGGCGCTGCTTGATCGCGTCGCCCGTTTGGGTGACGGCTGGATTCCACTTATGGGCGCAAACGACAAAGCCAAGGCGTGTATCGATACGATCAAGCAAACCCGCAAAGCTGCGGGCTTAAGCTTTGCTAACTTTGGTATTCAAGCTCAAGCCCAATACGCAGGAGGTTCACCAGAACGCTGGCGCAAACATGCAGAGGCTTGGCGAGAAATGGGCTGCACCCATCTGGCCATTGCTACCCATAACGCGGGGCCTACAAACGTCGACGGCCATCTTGCGCGTATTGGCGAGTACCAACAGGCACTGCAAGGCTAGTTAAAACTAGGCATTAAGCGCCATAAGCGCATCGAGTCTTGCGGCCAGCTTGTCTAGGTTGCTGGCAAAAACTGGCACCACCAGTTGATCGACACCGGCGGCGGCGTATGCCGCCACGGTATCGGCATTCACCGGGTGCCGATTCGGCCCAATGATTAGATCAATGTCTTGACGGCTGCGCCCCGTGGCAGCCAAGGCCGCGTCTAAGCTCACCAGCTTTTCTTGCAGCTGTTCCGGATCGAGATCGAAACCGTACCAACCGTCGCCCAGCCTTGCTACGCGGCGCAGCGCCGGATCTGACTCACCGCCAAAGTAGATGGGCGGATAGGGTTTTTGCACCGGCTTAGGATTAAAGTGGCATGGTTGCAAGCTGACCGTTTGTCCGCTGAATTCACTGATACCCTCGGACCAGAGCGCACGCATGGCCAGAATGTACTCTTCAGTGCGCGCCGCTCGGGTGGCGAAATCCATGCCTAAATTCTCAAACTCTTCTTTCAGCCAGCCAATGCCGACCCCAAAGTCCACTCGGCCACCGGAAAGATAATCTACATCCGCGACCATTTTTGCTGTGTAAACCGGCTGACGTTGCGGCACCAGACAGATTCCTGTACCTAAACGCACCCGTTGGGTATGCGCGGCAATGAAGGTCAAAGCTGTGAACGGGTCAAGGATTCCCTCGGGGTTTCCAGGTATGCGTCCATTATCCGAATACGGGTAAGTCGAGGCATATTCCGGAAAGAACAGCACATGTTCAGGCACCCATATGCCGTGTACCCCCTTTGCTTCGACCAGCTGCACTGCATCTTTTATGAACCCTGCCGCCGTATGCTGGCTAAAAGCCATCGCCACGCTTATTTTCATCACCCACCTCCTCGAATAGCACCCTCAGTGAAACGGCCTCAATCAACCGCCGCCTGCAGCACCGGTGCGTCCGCCGCGGCCAGAATAAAATCCGCCACCAGCCCAGGATCCTGCATAGGGATGAAGTGGGTCAAGTCGGGTAAGTAAACATCCTGCCCGTGAGCAAACTGTGCAGCTAACGCAGGCCAGGTAGGCGAAGCCGTAAAGTCCATTACTTCGCTGTCCGGGTCCCTAGGTTTGGCCCGAAGCACCACCACTGGTGTGTCTATCTGGGGAATCAACGAGTACAGATCCGCATCGAAATTACCCATGTATATAGAGGCCTCAACCTCCGGCGGGCACGCCAACACCATGCCATTGCCATCAGCGGCCGGCACCACACCGTGGTCGCAGTAGTCCTTAAACACGATCGGATTCCACAGCGAATAAGGCGGACGCTCTGCGTAACGGTCGTGCATCGCTTGAGCATCGGCGAAGTGATTGCGACGACGCGCCACTGGATGATCAGCAACACTGTCGTATTGATGCCGCGACGGTGTTCGATATAGGTCAGGATCCATTATGACTGGATCCACAAGCACCATGTGCCGAAAATAGTGCGCGTTATGGCCACAGGTGTGGGTTAAACAATGACCACCCATCGAGTGACCAACGGCAATAGCATCTACTAGCTTCAGTTGCGCGCACACCTGCAATAAGTCATCACCAAAGCGCTGCCACGTAAACGGGCCTTGGTTGGCCGAGCGTCCATGGCCGCGCATGTCCACAGCGAAAACAGTCCAATCCGCCGGCAAATGCGCCACGACCTGATCCCAACAACGGGCGTGAAACCCCGTAGCATGGACTAATAACACCTGCTGGCTGTCGCGCTTGCGACCTTGCCACTCGAACACACAGAGCTCTGCACCATCGATTGTTAGCATTCGTTGTTGTGGCAATTCGCGCATTGATTTGACCTTAGATAAGACTTTTTCGAATGAGTTTAGGCGAAACAGTTTTGAAGCGTTACACTGGCCCTGGCCTCACAATAGCGATCTACCATGGCTGAACCACAACGCTCCGAGATTGTTTCCGACGACGCCGAATTGCTGATACTCGTGGATAGCCAGGACCAAGCGCTTGGCCATCTCGACAAGGCCGCTTGCCATGACGGCTCCGGCATATTGCATCGCGCTTTTTCGCTGTTCATTTTTAACTCCCAAGGTCAGCTGTTGTTGCAACAACGCGCCGCCAACAAAAGGTTGTGGGGCGGCTACTGGTCGAATTCCTGCTGCTCGCACCCACGCAAGGCTGAAACTATGCAACAAGCCGTGTCGAGGCGGTGTGAGCAAGAACTGGGGTTCAGCACCCCAATGCAATTCGTTTATAAGTTCGAGTACCAAGCTGAATATGCCGACAAAGGCAGCGAGCACGAGCTGTGCTCTGTTTTTATTGGGCAGTTCGACGGCACACCCAATGTCAACGCCACCGAAGTCAGCGCCTACCGCTGGGTTGACCCTGCGCAACTTAATCGCGAGCTCGGTGACCCAGACAGCCAGTTCACACCTTGGTTGCGTCTGGAGTGGCAAACGCTGAATGACGACTATTTGAGCCTAATGCCTAAGATCCTCTGAAGCGCTGGTTTTCCCGCAACCAACCGCTCTATTGAGCACTCATAGCACTGGGTTTAACTCTTGGGCCAGCTACGGCGGTATGACGATCAAACCATTCATCTGCTGAAGCACTGATACGAGAGCGCATGCCTACTTTGATCTTTGCTGGCGTACCTTGAGGAAAATCTGCAAAGCGCTGACATAACGCTCGTGCATTGGCCAATACCTGATCATCAGCGACCGCCTCATTCGCCAAACCCAAGCGCACTAATTCTGCCCCAGGCAAACGGTCGCCAATCAGTGTGACCTCAGCAATCACGCGCTCGCTGTGCCGAAGGTTAAGCCAAGCCATGTTGTAAGGTGCAGCCATGCCAATCTGCACTTCCCCCACTTGCAAAAACGCCTGCTCACCGACGAATAAATAATCACAGGCAATGGCCAGTGCAGCACCACCGTTGATGGCATACCGTTCTAGCGCCCCAACGACTGGCTTAGAACAATTAAACAGCGCGCTGTGGGCGCGGCGCCATGTCGTTTGAAACCCCGCAACCCAATCTGGTTCTGGCTCGGCATTAAAGGCTTTAAGATCCAGCCCAGAGCAAAATGCGCCGCCAGCGCCATACAACAAAATAGTTTGTACTTCTGGATCCTGCTGTAAGGCTTCAAATGCGTCAGCAAGTCGCTCACCGAATAGTCCGGTTATAGCGTTCTTGCGCTCAGGCCGGTTCATCATCACCTCGCCCCAACAGCCGCCATCTTCGGTCTTGTGCTTGCTCCATTCCACCTCAGCCATACCACCTCCTAGATCAACAATAGAATTCCTATCACCAGCAGTAACATACCCAACACTTCACGGCGACGCACTCGCTCACCGAGAAACCAAACCGACGTGATCAAAGTAAACAGCAGTTCAATTTGCCCCATAGCACGCACCAAGGCTGCATTGGTTAAGGCCATCGCGGTAAACCAACATACGGAACTGGTCATACCAATCAGGCCCACCCAAACCGCGACACGCCAACTCGCCATCACACGTTGTATTTGTTGCGGCTCACGCCACAGCAAATAGGCACCCATCGCTACACTCTGCAGCGACAAATTAACCGCCAGAGTAAGTGCAGCACGAGGCAACGCGTCAGCATCGTCCGTTCCCAAAGCCAGACTTGCCCCACGAAAACACACCGAACACAGCGCAAAACTGCTGCCGGCCAATAAGCCCAACCAGAGCGCTGGTCCGCGCTGGAACAATTGCCGAGGACTGACCACACCGCCGGTGAGCAAGAACACCCCTGCTAGACTCACCGCGATTCCGAGCAGAGCCAACAGCGACAACTGCTCGCCCAATAGAACCAGACTAAATGCAGCTGCCTGCATGGCCTCGGTTTTACTCATCGCGGTGCCCACAGCAAATTGTCCGCCGCTCACCGCCGCCACCAGGGCTGAGGTGGCAACAATCTGAGTCAGACCACCTATTCCGACATACCACCAGAATGTGCCATTGAAGATCGGCCAACTGTCTTGCCAAAGCCAAGCCGCAAACAACCAGGCGAACGGCAAGGCGTAAAGAAATCGCACATAGGACGAGCCATTAACCGACAGTGTGCGGGTTAGCCGCCGTTGCAGCAGCGAGCGCAGGTTTTGCAAAAACGCACCCGCCACCGTTAAAGCAATCCACCACTCCATCTACTTACGCCAGTCCCTCAAGATGCGACTCTTGGGACTGGCGCGCGTAACGTTTCGACACGCGATTAAAGCGCGCCACTAACACCACCGCAGCACAGACCAAGCCACTCGCCAAACCAATCCAATAGCCAGCCACTCCCATATTTAGACTTTCGAAATAGCCGTAACCCAAAATAAACGCAATTGGGAAACTCACTAGCCAATAACACGCAAAGGCAATGAAGAACGGCTTAGCGGTATCTTTGTATCCACGCAGCGCCCCCATCGCTATCACCTGGACGTCATCGAAGACCTGATAGAAAGCCACAATTATCAATAGACTGGTGGCCACAGCGATCACCCTAGGCTCTGTGGAATAAAGACTGACCACCCAAGGCCCAAGGGTTAGCAACGCGATCACTGCCATCAAGGCAAAAGCAAAACTGGCACCAATCGCCACCCAACCGCTACGGCGCGCTGCAACTAAATCGTTAGCGCCGACATTGAAACCCACTCGGATCGACGTCGCCATCCCAAGGCCTAGCGGCACCATAAAAACCAAACCGCTGATGTTGTTGACTATTTGATGCGCAGCAACCGTTTCCGCACCAAGTCGTCCAATGAGCAAGGTCACCAAAGAAAAAATACCGAATTCAACAAAAGTCGACAGACCAATGGGCAAGCCCAATTTAAGATAATGTCGGATGGCCGATAGCTCAGGCCACGACCACTTAGCAAAGACCCCAGCCACCGCTACATGGGAAAACTTTACGACACAGCAGATGGCTAGGAATTGAAACCCCATAACCACAGCAGACGCCCAACCACAGCCGACACCGCCCAAGGCGGGCAGGCCCCAGCCACCATAGATAAACCAGTAATTGAGCGGGATTTTTAACAACAATCCGACGCCAGAGATCACCATCGCCGGAGCGGTCCAGGACATCCCTTCGCACAAATAACGCAATGCAAAATACCCTAGAACCGGCAACACGCCCCAACTAATCGCTGATAGGTAACCCAGCGTAATCGGCACCGCTTCGGGGTCTACTCCAATTACGCCATACAGTGGTGCGATATTTTGCAGCACCCAGATCAGCAGCATACCGGCGCCTAACGCGATCCATAGCACCTGGCGCACCGCCTCACCGGCCTCACGACTATGCCCCGACCCGTGCAATTGCGACACGGTCGGGGTCAGCGACATAACTATGCCAGCGACCAGCAGTAACAACGGCCAAAATACTACGCCACCCAGAGCCACACCGGCTAAATTGACCGCACCCAAACGCCCTGCCATGACCGTATCCACAACACCCATGCCCATTTGTGCTAACTGAGTAAACACCAGTGGGCCCGCCAGCCCGACCAACTGACGCAGTTCCTGCGCAATGACAAAGCGGTTGTTCGACATAAGCATGACCGGCTTCATTAATGTGGAGTAGAGTGCGGCAAAAGCCGCTCTATGGCGATTGCAACGATCTTTCGCAAACCCTATATTTTTCGGCCACCGCAGTGGTCGTCCTTTGATGAGAACAACGCAACCAGCAGGCAAACGTATCCTTTGGCGAGAGGTCACGCTGGCGGCTTGGTGTGGCTTCGTTTTTGGATGCTCGAGTAGCCATCAAAGCACAACAACCGATTTAAATCAGCTTATAGAGTCCGTGACCCCGGCGGCCGTTCTACAGGCACCAACTGAAATCGCCGCTAGCGGACACGGTGAGCACCAGCTACACGCTTCCGAGCAGACACTTACCCTTACTGCGGCAGTGCATACCGCCGTTAACAACAACCCCAGCATTACCCAGCAGTTGTCCCGTATAAATGTTGCACAAGCCGACATTTATCAGGCTGCACGTATTCGCAATCCAGTGTTTGGCACGACCAACCTGCGCAGCCGACACAGCGACGACAGGCCGTTCTCTGCTTTGAATCTTATGTTGTCGGTAAGCGATGTCATTACCCGGCCAAGCCGCTTGGCATTGGCGCAAAAAAATGCAGAGGTCATCCATCTTGAGGTGGCCGCAGAAATTCTTGCGCTCACTACACGAACTCAGCGGGCGTACTACCGTTATGCCCATGCCAAACACAGCGCAGCGGTGAAAGCAGAGATACACGCGGTAACAGCACTCACATTACAGCTGGCAGAACGGTTCCACGCTGCGGGCAATTTGACTGACCTAGAACTGGCCGAAAAACGCACCACAGCGGCTCATGCTCATGTCGTGGCGCTCAAGGCCGAGACAGACGTCACCCGCACGCGAGCTCAGTTCGCCGAACTACTCGGCTTACCGATGAGCGGACAATGGCAAACCACCAATCAATTGCCGACAGCAACCGTCGACATTACGCCTGAGCAATTCCTTGCAGAAGCTCGTAAAAACAGACTGGACCTGCGCGCAGCCGAATCGCGCATCGCATTGTTAGGCGAGCAATACGATGTCGTTAAATGGCAACGCTGGACGGGGGATGCTGCACTGACCGCAGAGCAAGAACGAGAAACTGATGGCGCGAAGCTGTTAGGTGCTGCTTTCGAAATTGAACTACCCGTATTTACCCAGCATGAAGACGAGATCACGCGCGCCCAGGCCGAGTGGGCCGACGCCAAAGCACACCATCGGCAATTGCAGCTGGCCGTCGAAAACCAAACACTCACGGCAGCCGCAACGCTGACTGCCGTGCAACGTCAACTCGCGGTCTATCAGCAAGCCTTACTCCCTGCTCAGGCGGATGTTTTAGATGGCGCGGTACGACGGCAAAACTACATGCTGACCGGCGGCTTTAGTGTTCTTGAGCGCAAGCTTGCACAGCTACATCATCAAGCCGACTACGTTGATACCCTTGGCGAATATTGGGCGACCTGGTCGTCCTTGTGTGAAGCGCTGGGTGGCGCGGCAACGGAACTTGAGACCGAGCAGTTGCCCGAACCCAGTAACCGCGAGCATTCAATGCCATCAAACAACAATCAAAACCACCACCATCACTAAGGGATTTGTCATGCCATCCCGTCGACAGTTTATTGGAATAACCGGCGCCAGCGCGCTCGCTGCTGCTGCTCCTACAAGGCTGCAAGCCGAAGCGGCCCGCTCTAATAACGATTCACAACCTCAGGGCTATCGCCCGGTCAGAACGCTCAATGGT
>MDTA01126395.1_pt1 | contig 10666 bp, 5 predicted proteins | sample 811151 | NCBI WGS metagenome assembly MDTA01 (sample SAMN05326648, study PRJNA326480) | marine metagenome | isolation source: seawater | place: Indian Ocean: South | collected 2010 | reverse complement strand
GGGCCAAGTATCGGCATCTGGCCGTGGAGTAGTTTGAATACGCAAATCAGATATAACGAAGTCTGGGGCTACGCTGGCACTTTCGATGGTCAGGGCCTAGACTCAGACTTTAATTGTGAAGGAACTGTTTTTGAATATAATCTGAGCGCGGATAATGCGGGTGGATTCTTTCTTGTTTGCGACTGGTCAATGCACAAAGATTCGGGTCAATCTATAGGTAATAAAAATACAATTATTCGCCATAACATCAGTTTTAATGACCATCTTCGTGGCTTTGTCCTTAATGGCCCCATATGCGGGGTGAAGATCTATGAGAACATAGTTTATAATACGATTGAATCAGAGTATCAGTTAATAGTTGATACGCCTTGGGAAGCTGGCCGCTTCGCTGAATCGGTAGAGGTGCGTGATAACCTTTTTTACACTACTGGCCTTTCTCGGATCTATCAGGGCACTTGGGATGGTAGCGGCATGGGGCTTTGGAAGTATCAAAAGCCAATTAATCAGGAAACGGTGCGCTTTAGCGGAAATGCCTATTCGAATATCTTGGATCACAAAGAGCCAAGTATGCAGTCACTTTCAAAAGAAGAGACCCTGTCGAGTTTAGTTAAGCGCTTAAAGGTAGATCCAGCTACTCGCGCAGGGTTTGACAAAATGTTCAATTTTTTAGAAGGCTCGCGTTTTTATAGTCGTATTAAACAGGCACTTTAAAGTAACAAAAATCGAAGATTTTTATAGTAGCGTTGTCGGGGTCAAGCGCTTCAAAAATTAGGGCACTCTACAGATCTTGGGCATGTTACGGATTCGAGTATATAGTTAGCGTCAGTCGCCGAGCATAGGTCAGAGTAAGGCTTTTTACAGTTCATGATTCTGAGGGGATCTTCTTTAACTGCCATCTGTGTCTGGTAGGTTGATTCTGTTGCCAGATTTTCTGCATACATTGCTCTTCTTGATGCTTATATTCGTCTTCTTTTTGAACGGTTTCGAGGTAAGCGTCGGCTTGTTGCCTTAGATACTTATACCAAGACTTACCTTTGGATTTGTTTAGGTAAGTTTCCAGTGCGATGGTCAATGCGGCATGATCTTCCTCGGAAACAGCTGGCTTGATTTTTTTGATCATGCTGTGGCGGACGAGGGCGATTGTGCGGAGCTTACTGGTCGCTTTGAGTTGCTGGTCTTGAAGTGTCTTAACTCTGAGTGATTGATTGTATTGCGGAGTGGCTTTATTCGCGCTGAGATCAATACCTATTTTAAGCTCTGCCGAAGAATATTCACCAACCTTAATGGCATCGATGCTTAATGCGTATTGTCCCTTTGGCAAATTGTCTACCGTTAGTATTTGTCGATTCAGCTCATTTTGAAAGGGAACCCAGTCTAGAGCTTTTAGTTGAGCATGACTCAACGGAAAGGGGAGAGCTTTCTCTGTTGCGCTAAAACTTAACTGATCGGTGGTCACCTCTAGGTCGCCGTGGATTTCGCAATTACGTAACTGGAGAATTTTTCCATCTTCCTTGGCATCGAGTTGTATGGCAGACACGTATGGTGGCATATTCTGCGCTTTTAGGAAATGGTAGGCCATCACTAGATGTCCAGGAATGCCAGGGTGCACACGATCAGCGCCTACAATAGTGGCACTCGGATCGGACACTTGAATCACGTGATTGATGACGCTCATCGGGGTATGGAAGTCCACTACTGAAGCGCCGTATTTTATGGCGATTTCATCGATGTATTCTGCAAAGCGTCCGAGTTGGTCGTTTTTGCCTACTAGATTCTTTTGATCAAGTATAGCTGTTTGGTCGTAGATCGATGGTTTAATGAAAATCATACGACAGTCCATTTCTGTCAGTGTTGTGGCCATTTGATCCATTGCTTGCGTGTAATGATCATACGAACTTGCTTGTGCACTGATCTTCTCCTGGAGCGTAAGTGAGGGGTCAAATGCCCATGCATACGCGTCGTTCATGCCAAGCATAATGGTGGCAACAGTTGGGCGGTAGACAGCAATGTCAGCTTCGAAGCGGAGATTAGTTCCCGGAGCGGTATCACCTGCAATGCCGCAATTATGAGCAACAAACGGGTGATTAGGGAAGCGCGTTGCGTGATATAAATAAATATCCGCGTGATAGCGACCGCCGTGCGTGATCGAATCGCCAATGAAGACGACGCGATCACCGTGTTGGAATGGAGGGACACTGGCCTTTAGCGGCGTACCGAGACTGACTAGTCCAAGTAACAAGAGTGCTAAACATGTGGGCATTATTTTCTGGATCATGTTTTAGAGGGATTTGGGCTGTATCGATCCTTTAGAATTGCACGAGTAAAGTCACTGAATGTATCTTAGCAAACGCAAACAGCTACCGTGAGTTTATGTTATGTTATGATTTCACTTTCTAGACTACATGAAAATTCGTATATTTAACATTTTAAGTTACTTATTTATCTCTGCTTTTCTTGGAGCAGTCGACCGCCCCAATATTATATTTATCATGGCGGATGATTTCGGCTTGGGCGATATTGGGCGCCATCATGAAGAGCGAACAGGTCAGCCTGCTTTAGCGCCAACTCCAACACTAGATGCGCTTGCCAATGAAGGGCTCTGGTTTAGTGACGCACACTCACCAACATCCCTCTGTTCGCCTTCGAGGTATGCCGTGATGACCGGAAACTATAATTTTAGATCCTATGCACCTTGGGGAGTGTGGGGCACTTTTCGTCCGACTGCAATTGTAGCAGACGATGCAACAATTGGTCTAGTCGCACAAGGTGCTGGATATACGACCGGATTTATTGGAAAGTGGCATTTGGGTGGTGATTTTTATCAAAAGGATACGACTCAAGTCTATCGTGGGGATGATAGAGGCGACAAGCCACTCGATGTTGATATGAAAAAATGGATTGCCTTCGGTCCACAAGATTTAGGATTTGATTATGATTACACACTGCCGACTGGCGTGCAGGGTCCAGTCTATTTGGCCTTTGAAAATGGAACATGGGCACCGTTTAAGAGTAATTCAAAACTCGTCCATTACGATATTGTGACAGCCAAAGATCCTGCGTTTATCTCTGATAAAGGACCTGGACCAGGTGACTCTGAATGGGACTCTTATGAGATCAATAAGATCCTTGCCGAAAAGGCGACTAACTTCATCGAGGAGAGTGCCGCGGGAACAGAGCCGTTTTTCCTTTGTTATTGGTCGCCAGCGGTCCACATTCCTCACACCCCGCCGCTTGAGTTAGATGGGTCAGCTATCCGCGATACGACGCCAACAAACCATACAGATATGAATCGAGTATTTGACTGGGAAGTAGAGCAAATCGTTAAGGCGCTCAAAGCGGCTGACGTTTACGAAGATACGCTTATTATTTTGACCGCTGACAATGGTGGTTTATCGGATCCTATTGCGGCCAAAGCGGGGCATCTTTCGAATGGTGGCCTTGTGCGCGGAACTAAAAATCATCCTTGGGAGGGAGGGCACCTCGTACCTCTGATCGTGACGTGGCCAGGAGAGATTCTTGCGAATTCCCGTAGTGATGTGCTGATCAATGGAACTGACATCCTTGCGACTATTGCTGATGTTGTTGGATTTGATTTACTAGAGTCACAAGCAAAAGACTCTCATAGCTTTTACCCATTACTGAAAGGTGATGCAAACTTTCAAGCGCGTGATGAAGTCATGCTTCAGGCTGGCGCGCAATGTCAGGCAATGCTTCGCCAAGGAGATTGGAAGTTGGTCATGCAGTCTGACTGGCAATTAAGTAAAATGGAGCCGATTGCACTTTTTAATTTAGCGGATAATCCGAAAGAAGATGAAGCTAGGAATTTGATTCGTAATCCTGAATATGAGTCAAAGGTGAAGGCGATGCATGCCCATTACATAAAGGTTCGTAGTGATTCGAATCGTACGGCAAAACTTCCGTAGCCCTTAGTATTGAATTGAATACCAAAAAGAGCTCGGGCTATTTATATCCCTTCTCTATAAATGAATAAATCAGCACAAAAATTTAGAGCCAAATTTAGGACCGCCATCTTAATGGTTTCATGGCTAGTGCCAGTAGGTCATGCTGATGCCACAGTGGAGACACGACCTAATATTCTAATTATACTCGCGGACGATTTAGGATATGCGGACACTGGTTTTACTGGTTCTAATGTCGTGCAGACGCCGAACTTGGATCGTTTGGCTGCAAATGGTGTAGTTCTTAAAAATGGCTATGTGACACACCCTTATTGTGGACCCTCTCGTTCAGGCCTAGTCACAGGTCGCTATCAGGCACGCTTTGGCAATGAAACTAATTTCACTTATTCGCCCTATGATTTGCACCAAGGCTTACCACTGACCGAGAAGACCTTTGCAGAGCGCTTAAAACCAGTCGGCTATCGAACCGGTATCATTGGCAAATGGCACCTTGGCGCCTCTTTCCCTTTTCGGCCAAGTCAACGCGGCTTTGATCACTTTTACGGCTTTCTATCGGGTGGACATTCCTACTGGCCGGATAGTGTGACGACGCAGTTAGATTTATACAGTCCGAATGGGGCTATCAACTACAGTATCAATGAAGGTGGCAACTTACCGCTCAGTCGTAATGGCCAAGTTGGCGAGTTCGAAGAATATCTAACTACTGCACTGAGTCGCGATGCGGCTACTTTCGTAAAAGAAGGTGATGATCCTTTTCTACTCTATCTCGCCTACAATGCACCGCATTCACCACTGGAAGCGCCCGATGAGTTGATCCAGAAATACCGACACGTCGAACCTTGGACTCGCCGTGTATACCTCGCGATGATTGACTCGATGGACCAAGGAATTGGAATGGTAATTGAAGCACTTGAAGAATCGGGTAAGTTAAATAGCACTCTTATTTTCTTCCTATCTGACAATGGCGGCGTAGCCCCCAAAGCGGGCTATTTGAATGAGGACTGGGCGGACAATGGACCACTGCGCAAGGGCAAGGGAAGCGTTTTTGAAGGGGGCTGTCGCGTCCCTTTCTTAATGCATTGGCCTGATGGTTTGCCCCGGGCTAAAGTCTATGATTTTCCCGTCTCATCACTCGATATTGCTGCCACGACTGTCGCACTTGGACAAGGTGATACCAGCGGGCATTGCTTGGATGGTGTGAACTTGATTCCTTTCTTAGATGGAACACGCGATGATGCGCCACATGCAGCGCTTTTTTGGCGTATACGCGATGGAACAGGCTGGGCCATCCGTACTCCCAGCGCGAAAATGCTTAAGGAAGGCTATTCAAGTCGTCCGCCTGAATTATACGATATGCAGAGTGATCCCTATGAATCGGATAACGTGATCGATAGCAGGCCGGAACTCCGACAAAAATTGGCTCAATTGTGGAATAATTGGAACTCGAAGAATCAGAGTAATCGATACTTACAATCAAATGAGTATCAAAAGAAGCGCCTTGAATTGTATCGTCAACTAGATGAACAACTCAAAGCTGATGCGCTGAAACGACCAAAGCTCGTCATTGAGTAACTTAGAGAAAAGCTTAGTAGAGGAAGCCTAACTGACCTAGGAATTGCTAACTACGCCACGGCGGCGTTCGAGTTCTTCACGGATTTCCAGCATCTTATTTCTAGTCAGCGGGTAGCGCCAAAGAAGGAGTAAGCAAATTAGTAGGGCAAAAATTTGAGGTAGTGAATAAAGTATGCGCATCCGCTCCATGGTTCCAGGTGCCTGCTGCCGCATTACAGCCTGACGCTCAAGGTTGTCCGTATACATGCCGAGTGATATTGGCTCTTCGCCTTCTCTCAGATACTTGTCACTGTCGGAAAGATGATTGTATTCGGCTTGCGCCTGAATAGCGATGGCGGCCTTGCTTGCCTCGGTTAAGTTACTGTCAAACTGTATTACATATTGCAATACAAACCCGGAGATGAGGATGGCCAGGGTCATGGCTATCTTGGTGCACCAATTGGTAATGGCCGCAATCAAGCCTTCGTTACGAGAACCAGTGTTGTATTCGTCCCAGTCGCAGACGTCAGCTCGCATGGAGAGGATTAATACCCAGAAGCCACACTCGCCAATAGCGACTAGGGGCTTCATCGTAAGTGAAAGCCAAGGACGACCCGGAATAGTGGTGAAATAGATGCCGATGAAAGCGATGATAAGAATGCTGACAGAAGCCATCATGATCACATGCTTGTCTATATTTTGAGTTATTTTGCTGATGGTCGCGGCTGCAGCGATGGCAAAGAAGAGGCGTAGGGTGCCGTCAAATCCGCCGAGGCTCGCTCCTTTAAGCATATCGCCCTCATAGATGTAGTAGACATTGACAAAATAAGCGAGATTGGCTGTCGCCATAATTGCGAATAAGTAAGTGCAAATGACACCAATCACAATCAGCAGCGGCCTGTTACGGAAGATAGCAGCTAAGGCATCTTTGAAGCTACCGGCATCCTCCTTGACGGCTATACTTTGATAGCGCTCAACATTGAACAGTGCTGGCAGAATGCCTGCACCGATGATGACCGCTGCGATTATCCAGCTAACGACGCGCACGCCCCCTATTTCTCCTCCTACCCACGCTAGAGTACTTAGCCAGGCTGCGAGTGGAAAGACCCAAACAATTCCGAGGTTAAAAGTTTCTTGCACGTATTTCCGGACGACGAAAATTTTGCTACGTTCGTCATAATCTGGTGTTAGCTCCGAACCTAGAGCCTCGTAGGGTACGGAAAATATCGAGTATACTGAGTAGAAGAGTATGAGTGCCACAAACAGATAGATTGTGGTGCCTGCTGTGGACCATGTTTCAGGCACCATCCAGATGACTGGAAATAAGAGCCCAGTTAAAATTGCCCCGACAAAAATAAAGGGCTTTCTTCTTCCGTATGGACTTTTACAAGCATCTGATAGTCGCCCCACCAATGGATCGGTTAAGGCATCCCAGCAACGCGCTGCAGCAAGTGCGAGGCCTACCATCGAGGCGCCTAGACCAAGGAAGTCGACAAAGAATGGGGTGATGAAAATCCAGGCCAAGCAAACGTTGGCATAGTGATCCGAGACCACTCCCATGGAGTAGGAAATTTTCTGTCTCAGTGGCACACGGTCGTTTTGGTGTGCTGTCGTATTTATTTGAGGGGGATCCACTAGTTGGGTTTTAATCAGTTGCGACGGCGCGAACCGTTAGTTTGGCGTGTGATAAGATCGTTGAGTCATCTTTCAGAGATAGGGTGATTTGATTAACATCTCTCAATTGGCTGACCGGAATAGTCACATCGACGTATTCAAAGAAGTTTTCAATCGATGCATAGCTATCTAGGTCGATTGTGAAGGGATGTCTGTTAAATCGACCGTTTAATATGCCAGACGGGCCATTCTTATCTTCTAGGCCTAGTCGCAGTGTAAGGGATTGGAGACTGGAGATGTTTTGACCCGGAGTTTCAATCTTTACGGTAGTGGGCTCACTTAGTGGTAGTACTGTTTCTTGACCATAATAAGCCGTTTCAAGGATTTGTTTGCTGGTTGCAGTTGGAGTCTCAGTTTCTACTATGAGAATTGCGGTTTCAGCGTTTCCAATACTGAGACTTTCCCTAAGCTCTAGGTCATCACGCCTTAATTGAAAGCGGCCATCTTGATAAGTGGGCAGTCGGTAGCGGATTGATTGAATCCGGTTGCTACGCGGTAGAATCAATTCAGGGCGTAGCTTTAATGGTCGGCCTGATTGGTTATTTACCGCAATGAATATTTGCTGCCCCTTTTTCCAAGCTAAGCTATGGACACGAGGGTGGATGGGATCCAAGTAAAGATATTCGCCACCAACGCCCTCCCAGAGATCCATGAAGTAAGCATTCTTGCTCAATTCGAATTCTCCCAAAGAATTACGTTTAACTAGCGCAAATCCTGAATCAGGTTCCCAGTGCATGTAGCCTAATAAGAAGGGCACCGTTAGTGAAAAATCCGCAGGTCGCTCCATAAATTGCATCATGAAGCTACTGTAGTTGGAGACACGTAACCAGTAGTCGATTTCTCGAGTCCCACCGAGGAGTGTGCCGTATTCTGTAATCAAAAGCGGCTTAATATTTCCAGAGTTGTGCATTTCAGCGCAAAGCAGATCTAAAACACAGTCGAGTCGTCCCTGCAGCCAATCATCATAGCCTTCATTACGAGCAGCGAAGCTGGAACGAACGCCGCGATCATAAAAATGATGGGAGTAAAAGTCTAAGTCAGATTTTGTTAAACTCATGAATTTCTTGTGATTTTCCCAAACTGAGAATGCCGGCCTGCCCATTTCCATGCGCGGCCAAGCTGAGGCGGGCCCTCCCACTTGGATTGCTGGGTCGACTTTTTTCAGGGCACGAGCGACTTGATTGTGAAAATCGCCGAGTAATCCCCATCCATCGAACTGCGGCAGTAGATGATAGGTCCATTCATGCTGTATGTCAGATTCATTTTTGACTTCCCAGTAGTTGGCTGTGCGCCCGCTATCCTTAATCTCATCGGCAACATATGCAGCCGCTAATTCTGCCGCTGCGTCAAATGCGTCAATTGCTGGCGTGCCGAGTTTATTTTTCTGACCTGGGATTTTGGCGTCCATAAAGCTCGGCCATATGTTAAAGCATTGAGCAAAATCTAGTTCTGGGTCAGTCGACTTGAATTGATCGAAAGACCTTTGTTCGAATATGGAAAGATCGGCATAGCCTGTTCTCTTTGGATCCTCTTGTAATAGGGGCTCAGTAAATGCGCCGTGCCTAGTCTCGAGCTCGTGGGCGAGTTTTAACATTTGGCGTCCGGGATAAAAGCCCTTGGCCGCAAAATCAGGTTCCATGCCCGAGAGGTCGGAATCAGGATTGAAATAAAGCCTATAAAAACGATCCGTTGGTAATTCGAAGACACCTTCAATCGCGAGAGTACGGCTTGGATCGACATGGATCACGGCGTCCATCGGCGGTTTTGAACTGTCTTTAATATTAAATAGGCTTTCGTCAAAAGTGGATGAAAGCCCTTCAAGTGAGATGAGTCGCATTCCAGTGACTACAGCCGATCCTTTGAGGATAAGTGTTTGCGTTTGAGCAACCCAATCCGCATAAAGGGAGGCGGGTATTTGAATCACTCGCTGGGTTTGTAAGCGTGGATTTGTATAAACATAACCTCCCGCCACCTGGTAGGCGACAGATTCGATTTGATCGAGATTCTCTCCTTCGAACTCTAGGTGTGAAAAATTTCTTACGTAGGGCGCCAGTGCTTTTGTAATGCTAAGTTTAGTAGTTCCTTCTACAGTATGCCTGCCCTCGAAAATTCGTAGCCCTGTGAGTACTCGATTACGGGAGTTCGCTTGGGTTTTTGTTTCTATTTCGTAGTCCTTGATTACATTATCCCAAAAGTTATCATGTAGGCTTTTCTCTGTTTCTAGGTCGGTAGCATCAAGGAAGACGATCGAGCAGAGAAAGCCTGTCATCAAGCAAAGCATCCGATACTGAATAAGAGGCGTGCGAAATTGGTGGGAATGGGATAGCATTTTTATTTTGCGACTACGGAGTGACAGTCAGAGAAATTTGATCGGATATCCCATTTTTAGAGAGGGACGCGCTTTTACCGTCGGCCACTGGCCTTTCGTCATCCCAAGAGTAGAGTGAGACAGTCACATTGCCAGTCTGTCTTGCAGTCACATTGCCAAATTTATCGACCATTGCGACCGTAGGATCACTGGACTCCCATATGACGCTGCGCATGCTTGCGTTTTGAGGAGAGATGAACTTTTGCAAAGCGATGGATTCGTTTATTTTTAAGCGACTTGTTGGAGCCACAATTTTTACTGCGCTCACGGGGCAGTAGGCATTTTTTATGAGCACCTCACCCAATCGGTCATAGGCTGCGCGTTGCAGCTCTGTCAGTTTTGAAATATCTAGGCCAGAGTGGTGCCAATTATTCCAATCAAATTTTACTTTTTGAGCACCTTCGCGTTCGAAGGGATCAGTGCGAAGATCAAAAAATCGGCCCTCTGGATAGTTGGCATCTGGACCATAACGCTTGAAGCCAATTTCTTGTGCATAGGTAATAAGCTTGGATTGATCCGCCATCGCTCGGTTGGCATTGTACCAGGTATATAGGTTTTCTCGATGAGCTTTACTGTGTTTCCCAGTTAGCTGCGGCCAAAAGCTAATGCCATCGATCTCTTCTTTGTATGGGATGTTGATGTCGGCAAGCTCGCAGAGCGTGGGCAGCAGGTCGGTTAGGTTGATTAAGCCGTCGTAAGTACTACCTGCTGCAATGATTCCTGGATAAGAAAGTATCAGCGGAACTTGTAGGCCGTTGACTTTACTTTGTCCCTTGGCGCCGATAAAATGAGAGCCATCTTCGAGGGTGTAAGAAAAAGCTGCTTTGCTGCCGTTGTCACCCATCACGACGATAAGTGTTTTTTCTCTGAGTCCGAGTCGATCCAGTTGATCGGTTACTTTGCCAATCATTTTATCCATGTAGGCAACCATGTCAGGGTAAAATCTGCGATCATCGCCTTTAAATGCGCCAAATGAATTATCAGGTTTAACACCGGTGTGCGTCATGACTTCAAAATTGTCATAATGCTCACTAGGTTGCGTGTCAGGGGTAGGGGTATGTTCATCATGAACGAGCAACATCGGGTAATAGAGGAAGAAGGCTTCGTCCTGATGTGTTTCGATGAAATCGAGTACAAAGCGATTGACTAATTC
>MDTA01219511.1_pt1 | contig 10667 bp, 7 predicted proteins | sample 811151 | NCBI WGS metagenome assembly MDTA01 (sample SAMN05326648, study PRJNA326480) | marine metagenome | isolation source: seawater | place: Indian Ocean: South | collected 2010 | reverse complement strand
TTGCAAGGAAAAAAGCTTTTCAAAATAGATCTAACTTAAAATGGGAAAATAAACAGAAAGGGGAGCTGTCATGAGCATAAATGTTGGAGGGGGTGAACTAAGAGAGTTAAAACCTAGAATTTTAGTAATTGGTGTTGGTGGTGCAGGTGGAAACGCAATTAATGCAATGATTGATGCTGGTATGCAAGGAGTTGAATTCGTGGCAGTGAATACGGATGCTCAAGATCTTAAGATGAGTAAAGCTGATGCAAAAATACAAATAGGTATGAATTTGACTAAAGGACTTGGAGCAGGTGCAAAACATGATATTGGCCAAGCTGCAGCTGACGAGTCAATCAATGAAATAATTAATTATATACAGGGAAGTAATATGGTTTTTATCGCATCTGGAATGGGTGGAGGAACAGGGACAGGTGCTTCCCATGTAATAGCAAAAGCTGCAAGAGAAATGAATATTTTAACGGTAGGAGTTACAACTTTACCTTTTGCTTATGAAGGACCAAAGCGAATGAGAAGAGCTTCAGTTGGATTAGAGGAATTAAAAAGACATTTAGATACCACTATAGTCGTTCCAAATCAAAATCTTTTTAAAATCGCAAATGAGTCAACAGGTTTTGAAGAGTCCTTTAGTTTGTCTAATGATGTTTTAAAACATGGAGTGCAAAGTATTACAGATTTAATGGTAAGACCAGGAATGATTAATCTTGATTTTGCTGATGTTGAGACTGTAATGAGCTCCAGCGGTAAAGCTATGATGGGCACAGGTGAGGCAGAAGGTGATAACCGAGCTATGGCTGCAACTGAATTAGCTCTTAACAACCCACTTATTGATGAATACACGCTACAAGGAGCCAAAGGTCTGCTAATTAATATTACAGGTGGAAGTGATCTAACTCTTTTTGAAGTCGATGCAGCAGTAAACAAAATAAGAGCTGAGGTTGATCCAGAAGCAGAATTAATTTTCGGAGCGATTAAAGATGACAATATGAACGGTAAAATCAGAGTGTCTATAGTTGCCACTTCTCTAAAAGGGTCCTCAGCTTCAATTGAACCGAGGCCGGTCTTAAATGTGGTAAATAATAACAATGATAGAGAAAATAATTTTTCAGATAATCTTTTTGCAAAATCAAATATAGATCAAAATATTGTTAGTTCAATTAGCGGAGCAAATGCTTTAAAGTTAGATGAAAGCTACGAAATTAAAAATAGCGAGGAACAAAATGCTTTAATTGATAGTTTTGAAAGCAAAGAAGAAAATTTAATCACGGAGTCAATCAAAGCCAATAATAGTAGTTCTGAGGAAATTCCTTCTGGAGTATCGATAGAGAGCGCATCTTATATTGAAAAAAATGCAGAAGTAAAAATTCCGAGTGTATCCTCTTCAAACAAGGTGGTAAATAATCATCACGCAGATGAAGACTATACCCCAAAACTTTTTTCAGAAGAATTAGAACAAGATTCTGAGGAATTAAGAAAAGATATGGAAAATAATGAGGCGGAGTCATTATTTGATCAAGACACTAACGAAGAAGAGGATTTTGAGATACCTGCATTCTTAAGAAGACAAAAGTTTTAATGAGTAAAAAATATATAAATGAACACTCAAAAATCATCACTGGAACTTTCCCATTTTCCAGTGATGCTGAGTGAAATAGTTGAAGTATCTTCTCCAGAAAAAGGTGGTATATTTGTTGACTGTACTTTTGGGGGAGGGGGCTATTCAAATGCATTACTTAAATTTCCAAATGTTAAAGTAGTCGCTTTCGATAGAGATTTAGAAGTTGTCGCTATTGCAAATAGATTAAAAAATAAATTCAATAATAGATTCAAATTTTATCAATTTAAATTTAGTCAAATAGATAAAATTATTAAAGAAAATGTAGACACTATCGTCTTTGATCTTGGACTTTCATCAATTCAGCTGAATAATTTAAATAGAGGCTTTTCTTTTAAGTCTGATGAAAAATTAGATATGAGAATGGGTCTTTCGGATATATCTGCACAGAAAGTTGTAAATGAATTAAGTGAAACTCAATTAAAGTTAATAATTAAAATTTTAGGTGAGGAAAAAGAAGCCTCAAAAATAGCAAGAAATATCGTAAAGGCCAGAACAGAGAAGAAAATTACAAGAGTTAATGAATTAGTAAAAATCATTGAAAAAAGTAAAAAAATTTTTTCTAAAAAAATAAATCCTAGTACAAAAACCTTTCAAGCTTTAAGAATATTTGTAAATAAAGAAATAACAGAACTTGTGAATGGTATTATCAAAGCAACGAAACTCCTAAAACCAGGAGGAAAAATTTTAGTGGTTAGTTTTCACTCAATAGAGGATAAAATTGTCAAATATTTTTTCAGTAATTTCTCAAAAAATAAATCTAAGCCTTCCAGGTATATACCTGATAGTAAATATGAACATCTCTATTTGTTTGAAGATTATAATAAAAAAATCATAAAACCCTCATCTTTTGAAATAAAAAAAAACAATCCATCACGATCTGCTAAATTAAGGTTCGCGATACGAAGTAGTAATAAATTTTTTATTCCAGATGATTTATATCGAAAATTTAACAAATATTTAAATATAGAGGCTTTAAATGTTTAGAATCAAAATTTTAATATCAATTTTTACTTTTTCACTTTTACTCTTTGGGACTTCAATAATTAAAAATCAAACCAGAGAATTAGAAAAAAAAATTGTTGATTTAAATAAGCTAATTATAAAACAAGAGAAGGATCTCAATGAGACTCAATTAGACTTTTACTATTTAACCTCACCATCAATGATTGAGAAAAGAATTAAAAATTTGGATAATGTGAAGTATTCCCACATGGAATATTCAAAAATATTTTTAGAAATATCTTATTTTTTTGATCTTAGAAATAAACTAGTTAATCAAAATATACAAAATGAAAAAAAAATACAAAAAAAATAAAAATTTTAACTCTAATCAAGAAAGTTTTTATTTTGAGGATTACATAGAAACAAACAAAAAAAGTAAATTTTTAAAAAAAACCAATTTATTTCAAGATAGAATATATCTACTCTTCTTTTTATTTTTTTCGTTAATTTTAATCTTTAGCATTAGGATTTTCCATGTTTCCTTAAACAAAATTGAAGTATTCAATCAAGGAAAGTTTACAAATAAATTTACGTTACATAGACGAGATATTGTTGATAGAAATGGTGTATTGATCTCAAGAAATGTTAAATCCTATCATGCTGCAGTAAATCCAAGTCTAATTACAAATAAAGAAAATTTTTTAATAAAATTAAGATTAAGTTTTCCAAAGCTTGATATAAAAAATATTAAAAAAAAATTAAATAAAGGTAAATATTTTTACTTAATAAAAAGAATTAACCAATCGGATAAAGAAAAATTATGGGCAATGGGCGAAAAAGCAATAATTTTTGAGCCATTCCAGTCAAGAATATACACTCAACCTAACTTGTTTAGTCATATAATTGGGCAAGTTGATTACGAAAATTTTGGGGTTTCAGGTATTGAAAAATATTTAGATAAAGAATTAAAAGATGCCAATTTAATCAATCGTCCCCTAGAATTAACTTTAGACTCTAATATTCAATATATTATTAATCAAGAAATGAAAGGTGCTTTAACAACTTTCAAGTCATCGGGGGGCGGTTCCTTACTGATGGATGTTAAAAGTGGTTCGATCTTATCTTTAGTCTCACTACCGAATTTTGATATTAATCATAGATCTGACTTAATAGACAAAAAATATATGAATAAAATTACCAAAGGAGTTTATGAGCTTGGCTCAATCTTTAAAACTTTTACAGTTGCTTTAGCTCTAGAGAATAAATTAGTACATCCGAAGTCAATTATAAAGAATATACCTAGGTCAGTAAATTGTTCTAATCATAAAATTTCAGATAATAAAGAATTTCCAGAAGATTTATCAGTTGAGGAAATTTTAATTAGATCGTCAAATATAGGCACCTTATTACTTGCTAGAAAAATTGGAGAAGAAAAATTTAAAAAATTTTTTAATGATGCAAAATTACTTAAAAGCCCAGATATTCAACTTGAAGAAATAGGTAATCCAATCTCTTTTAATTGGAATAAGTGTAAACTTGAAACCGTTTCATTTGGCCATGGAATTACAACCACTCCATTACAAGCAACATCGGTTTATGCTGCTTTAGCTAATGGAGGAAATTTAGTAAAGCCAAACCTACTTAAAAAACAAAGAGTAAAAAAATTAACAAGACTAATCTCAAAAAAAACTAGCGATGAGTTGAATCTTATTTTAAGAAAAGTAGTCACAGAAGACGAGGGAACAGCAAGCTTAGCTGATATACAAGGATATGATGTTGGCGGAAAAACAGGTACATCTCAAAATTATAAAAATAACAAAGAAAATTTAAACTCATTCATATCAATTTTTCCGTCACACAACCCCAAATATGTTCTATTGGTAATGCTTGAAAATCCACAAGTAGCAGAAAATTTAATTTATGATTACAGGGGCATCAAAATTAAGGGTACAAGAAATGAAGCAGGGTGGAACTCTGTTTATGTAGCCGGCAAAATAATAGAAAAAATTGGACCAATTTTAGCCATAAAAAGCAAAGATTTTAATTATAAATATGTTGCTGAAAAAAATCGTTAAAAATTTACCTACAGAAATTAAAAATTTTAAAATTTCAGGTTTAGCGGTAGATAGTAAAAAAGTAAAAAAAGGCAATATTTTTTTTGCAATTAAAGGTAATAAATTCAATGGTGAAAATTTTATAGAAGAAGCAATAAAAAAAGGTTCAAGAGTAATAGTATGTTCTTCAACCAGCAGGTATATAAACAAAAAGGTTCTTGTAATAAAGACAGCTGATATTAAATCTTACCTAAGTTATGTTTGTTCAAAATTTTATTTTCTTAAGCCAAAAAACATAATAGCCGTTACAGGTACTAATGGTAAGACTTCTGTAGCAGATTTATTTTATCAAATTTTAACACTTAATAGTATTCCAGTAGCATCTATTGGAACATTAGGAATAAAATATAAAGGAAAAAAAATTAAAACGAGCTTGACTTCCCCTGACACAATTTCACTCCATCAATTTTTAGAAAAAATAAAAAAAAACAAAGTTGAAAATGTAATCATCGAGACCTCAAGTCATGGTCTTCATCAAAAAAGAATTAATAATTTAGAACTCAAAGCGGGTATATTTACAAATTTTAGCCAGGATCATTTAGATTATCATAAGTCAATGAATGAATATCTAAATGCTAAACTTATTTTATTTAATAAATTATTAGGAGAAAAAAAAACAATAATTACTGATAAGTCAATAAAAGAATTTTTAATTTTAAAAAAGATTTCAAAAAAAAGAAATTTAAAATTGATTGATATTTCGAAGATAAAAGAAAAATTGAATAAGTATTCTGATTTAAAATTTAATGATTTTCAAAAAAAGAATTTATCAATGGCTATAGCTGCCGCAAAGATATGCCACCTAAATGAGAAAAGAATTTATAAAGTAATAAACAAATTAAAAGAAACTGATGGAAGGTTAGAGCTTGTTAAAACTTTTCCAAAAAATATAAAAGTATATGTTGATTTTGCTCATACTCCTGATGCTTTAAAAAATGTATTGCGTGAATTAAAAAAAATACACAAAGAAAAAATAACTTTAGTTTTTGGTTGTGGAGGGGACCGTGACACAAAAAAAAGATCATTAATGGCAAAAGTTGCTAATACAAATTGCGAAAAAATTTATGTAACTGACGATAATCCTAGAAACGAAAGCCCTGAAAAAATAAGAGAGGAAATCATAAAATACATAAACGTTAAAAAATATCGAAATATAGGCAATAGATCAAAGGCAATTAAACTTTCAATTTTAAATGCTCAACCTAACGAGGTGATTTTAGTAGCAGGCAAAGGTCATGAAGCAGAACAAATTTATAAAAATAAAGTGATATCAATTTCCGATAAAAAAATAATTAAAAAATTAAAACTAAAAAAAAACAATTTAAGAGTTAAAGATTCAAATTTTTTACAAAATCAAAAAATTTTACAAATTATCGATAAAAAAATAAAAAAAGTAGACTTCCAAGGCCTTGCCATAGACTCTAGAGTTGTGAAAAAAGATAATTTATTTTTGACTTTTAAAGGTAAAAAACAAAATGGCTCCAAGTTTGTGAAACAAGCTTTAAAGAAAGGAGCTAAATGTATTGTTTCATCGCAAAAAATTAGAATTAATAGAAAAAAAATTATTAAAGTAAAAAATGAATTTATTTTTTTAAAAGATTTTGCTAAACTTAAAAGATCTTTCTCAACTGCAAAAATTTTGGCAGTAACCGGTAGTGCTGGCAAAACCTCTCTTAAAAATCTTCTGTTTAAGTTACTAAATATCTATGAAAAAACATTCGCATCACCAAAATCTTATAATAATCAATATGGAGTTCCTTTGAGTCTTTCCCAAATAAATTCAAATCACAAATACGCTATATTTGAAATAGGAATGAGTAAGCCCAAAGAGATTTATAACTTATCAAAGATTGTCAGACCCAACTTAGGGGTCATTACAAATATCGGAGAGGCACACATTGAAAATTTTAAAAATTTAAAAGGTATTGCAGACGCAAAAGGTGAAATTATAGAAAATATTTCAAAAAATGGTTCAATTATTTTAAATAGGGATGATAAATATTTTTATTATTTAAGAAACAAGGCAAAGCTTAAAAATTTAAAAGTGGTTTCATTTGGCATTAGAAGTGATTCTGATATTTATCCAATTAAGATCATAAAGCATAATAAAACAAATAAATTAATTATTAAAGATAAAGATCAATTTTTATCATTAGAATATAAGGGTTTAAATATTTATAATGTTCTTGCTGCGATAGCTGTCTTAAGAGAATTAAATCTTGATTTAAACAAAATCAAAAATACTTTAAAAGAATGTGAGCCAAGTGATGGGAGGGGAAAAGTTTATAAAATAAAAAGAAACAAAAAAGTTTTTAATTTAATTGACGAAAGCTATAATGCAAATCCACTTTCCGTTAAAAATGCGATAAAAAATTTAAATTCTATAAAAAAACAAAATTTTAAAAAATATCTCATTCTTGGTGACATGCTTGAACTAGGTAAAAAATCAGAGAATTTGCACAAAGATTTATCAAAAGTTATTAACAACTCAGATATAGATAAAGTATTCATTAAAGGTAATAAAACTTTAGTAACTTATAAGAATATTAAAAAAAACAAGCGTGGAAATATATTACAACTGGATGAAGATATAGATTTTATTCTAAATAACATTATAGCTAGTAATGATTATTTAATGATTAAAGGATCTAATGCAACTGGGTTAAACGATTTAAGCAAAAGGATAATTAAAGGTAATTAAATGCTATTTCATTTTTTCACTTCATTTATTGATCAATACACTTTTTTAAATGTTTTTAAATATCTCACTTTTAGAACAGGCTTATCAGTAATGACCTCTTTGATAATAGTTTTTATAATAGGTGCTCCACTAATCAAAATTTTTTCTGAAAAAATGATAACTGGTCCCATCAGACAAGATGGCCCCATAGATCATATAGTAAAAAAAACGGGCACTCCTACAATGGGAGGAGTAATAATTATAATTGGAATTATTTTAAGCACTTTACTCTGGGCAGATCTTGGAAATATTTATATATGGACTCTTATTTTTGTTTCATTGAGTTTAGGCGGCCTAGGACTATTAGATGATACTCTTAAAATAAAATATAAAAACTCAAGTGGTTTAAAATCAAAATATAAATTCGGTGGTCAATTAATGATAGGAGTAATTACTTTAATTATTTTATTAAAATTTTCCAATCATGAGTTTTTATACAATCTTTACTTCCCCTTTTTTAAAAATTTGATATGGAACATGGGTTTATTTTTTATTCCTTTTGCATTGTTCGTAATTATTGGAGCTTCAAATGCAGTTAACTTAACCGATGGTTTAGATGGATTAGCTACAGTCCCAGTAATGTTAGTTGCTATTTCTTTTACCCTAATAACTTATGTTGTAGGAAATACAATTTTTTCTGAATATCTTAAGATTCAATATATTCCTGACGTAGGTGAGCTCTCAATATTTTGTGGATCAATCGTTGGCTCTTGTTTGGGTTTTCTTTGGTATAACGCCCCACCTGCAAAAATCTTTATGGGAGATACCGGTTCATTATCTCTTGGAGGCTCTCTAGCCGCTATAGCCATAATTGTAAAACATGAAATTGTACTTGCAATAATTGGAGGACTTTTTGTTTTAGAAACTGTATCTGTAATTATCCAGGTTATTTCGTACAAGTTAACAGGTAAAAGAATTTTTAAAATGGCGCCCATTCACCATCATTTTGAAAAAAAAGGATGGGCTGAGTCAACTATAGTAATACGTTTTTGGATAATAGCTATAATTTTAGCTTTGGTAGGTTTAGCGACTCTAAAACTTAGGTAACTGATGGTTCCAAATAGTATTAAAAAACTATCTTTTTTAGTTTATGGCCTTGGTTTAACAGGACAATCTGTCATTCGTTTTTTTAAAAAAAATAATATTAAAAATTATCAGATTTGGGACGATACCTATAATAAATTATTGAGAAACAAAAGACCAAAAAGTTTAAGCAAGGCTTTAAGTCGAGTAAATTATATAGTCTTAAGTCCAGGAGTAAGTCTTACAAAATCTAAAAATAAAAAGAAACTAAAAAGATATAAACATAAAATAATTACAGACATTGATCTTATATTTTTATCACAAAATTTTTTTAAAAGCATTGTAATTACAGGGACCAATGGCAAGTCAACAACTTGTGAAATTTTAAAACATGTATTAAGAAAAAATAAATACAAAACATTGTTAGGAGGAAATATTGGTACACCGGTCTTAGATTTAAAAAGTAACAAAAAATCCTTTTTTATAATCGAGGCCTCTTCTTTTCAGTTAGCACATTCTAAATTTATCAATCCAGATTATGCAATTTTAATTAATATTACTAATGATCATATCGATTGGCATGGAAGCATGAGACATTATACAGAATCTAAGTTTAAAATTTTCAATTTACAAAAAAAAAATCAATATGCTTTTGTAAATAAAAATCTTGTAAACAGTTTTAAAACAAAAACATTTTTAGGAAAATTAATTATTCCAAATGTTTTGAAATATAAAAAGATTAAGCATAAAATAGATAATCAGTATATTAAATCTAGTATAAACGATGAAAATATGTCTTTTATTTTATCTTTAACAAATTTACTTGGGATAAAACAAAATTCTTTTTTAAAGTCTTTAAGTAGTTTTATCGGATTAAATCATAGATATGAAATTTTCCTTAAAAAAGAGAATAATATTTTTATAAATGACTCAAAAGCAACCTCATTTCAAGCAACAAAGTATGCATTGAAAAACTCAAAAAATGTTTACTGGATACTTGGAGGTTTACCAAAAAAAAATGATAAAATAATTTTAAAAGAAATTAGAAAAAATATTAAAAAAGCTTATATAGTCGGCAAACACATTAATTTCTTTAAAAAACAGATTAAAAATAAAGTTGATTATCAAGTTTCTGGAAATATTAAAAAATCAATAATTCAAATTTTAAGAGATATTAAATCATCGAAAAGTCAAAATAATACAATTTTATTCAGTCCTGCTGCAGCATCTTTTGATCAATTTTTAAATTTTGAAAAACGAGGGGACGAATTTAAAAAACTAAGCAAATTTTATGCAAGAAAATATATTTAAAACCCAATTAATTAATTATTGGCGAAATATAGATAAAAAAATTTTTATTTGTTTTGTAACGTTATTTTTTTTGGGTTTATTCTTCTCGTTTTCTTCAACTTCTTCTTTGGCTGGAGAACGATTAAATAAAAACTTTTATTTTTTTTTTTCAAAACATTTAGTTTTTACTTTATTATCACTTTTAATAATGGTTTTAATTTCAATATTAAAAACCTCCTTTTTAAAAAAAATTATTATTCCATTATTTATAGTTTCTCTAATTCTTTTGGCTTTAGTTCCTATTATTGGAATAGAGGTCAAAGGCGCAAAAAGATGGCTTGATTTTCATTTTTTTAGGTTGCAACCAATAGAATTTCTTAAACCTTTTTTTATTTTAGCCAATGTTAAAATTTTAACTTTAAAAGAGTTGCAAAATTCTCAAATAAGATATGTTTTTAGTTTTTTATTATTATCTTCAGTTATTATTTTTCTAATTGGCCAACCAGATATTGGTCAGTCTGTTCTTTTAATATTAAGCTGGATAGCTATTGTATTTATATCTGGTATCAATTTATTTTTTCTATTCGGTTTTTTTTCAATTTTTCTAATTTTTGTAGCTTCTGTAATATTTATAATGCCAGAAAAATTTGGGTATATAATAAACCGATTAATTTCATTTATTGATCCAGCTAAAGGTGATAAATTTCAGTCATCTTCAGCTTTAGACGCAATTAAACTTGGAGGTCTTAAGGGTCAAGGAATGGGTGAAGGGGTTTTAAAATATAATGTGCCTGAAGCTCATACAGATTACATTATTTCAATTATTGCTGAGGAATATGGTTCAATTATTTCAATATTAATAATTTCAATATTTTTATATATCTCTTTTAGAATAATTAAAAATTGTATAAATGAAACAGATCAACTAGTAAAAATTTCT
>MDTA01117307.1_pt1 | contig 10667 bp, 6 predicted proteins | sample 811151 | NCBI WGS metagenome assembly MDTA01 (sample SAMN05326648, study PRJNA326480) | marine metagenome | isolation source: seawater | place: Indian Ocean: South | collected 2010 | reverse complement strand
TTTGGAGAGGTGGCCGAGTGGTTTAAGGCGCTCGCCTGGAACGCGAGTTGGGTTCACGCCCTCGCAGGTTCGAATCCTGTCCTCTCCGCTAGAATTCAACGATTATTTTTTGTAATATCTTTTTATGATTTACAGAATTTTTTTTGTTCTAATTTTTATTTCCCTTTTCCACTTTTCTTGCCAAAAAACTTCTAAGGTGATCTTTTCAAAGAAAGTTTCTGTTTTCGACGTTGAAATTTTAGCGTCATCAGCTACCTCAGATGACAAAATTCTCCATGCTGCAAAAATACTTGCTCAGTATTTAGACAATGACGAGAATGGTCAAGTTGACAATGTATTGGTTCATAAAATGCTTTTATCTCGAAAAGCAACCTTACTTATGCTTAAAGATGAGAGGGAGGCAGATGATCTATGGATGTCTGGAGAAAATGATTTTCCGGTTAATTCGCAATTACTTTTTGATGATGAAACAATTCCATCTTTCAATTCAAATACCTCCAATCAAAGATTTGATGCTTCACTCGAAGAAATTTTACATTTAGTTACCCATGAAGGATATTCCTTAGTATATCCAGAATTAAAAGAACAAAAAGGTTCATCTTTGGCTGTTGCAATGGACGTTGCTAGAGGAGGTTTTTTTAGTTCACCTCCAGAGGTATATCCATCCAGCGCATGGTATAGTTATGACGATCTTACCTGTAGTTATGATTGTATGATCGCTGAATATTTTTATTGGGTATTGACAAGTATTTTAGGAGCTCAGTCCTACCCAGGTAGGCTCAATGAAATCGGACATGAATGGAGTTTGAATTCAAAAGAAAAAGTAATGTCAAAAGATATTTTAGCTTATTCTTTGATGACGAATTCAAATTTTAACTTACCTAAAGTCCTGCCTGATAGTGAGTATTTGGGATTTGAAATAGTGTTGAATGATAAATGATAAATTTTATTTTAATCTTTAATGTAAATAATTCTAGATTATTGATTTCTAGCAGGTAATAGTCATTTACACTTCATATATCAATAAATTTGAAAAATATTTCACGCTGAGCGTATCTTTTTTACTGGTCATTTTACCTTCGATTGAAGTTGTAGCGAGAATTTTTAAAGGAACAGGTATAATAGCTTCATCTGTAATTGTCCAGCATCTAACTTTATGGATAGGTTTTTCAGGCGCAATAATAGCAGCACGGAAAAATAGGCTTTTATCTCTCACCTCATCACCATTATTTGATAGTGAAAATTCAATAAATATTTATAACTACATATCCAAAGTAATATCAATTTTCGTAGTGTGTTGTCTTGGATATGGTGCTTTGCATTTAGTAAGGATAGAGATGGCTTATCCTATGAACATTTCCCCTATGATTCCCAGGTGGTCCGCTCAATTGATAATGCCTCTTGGGTTCTTACTGATTGCATTTCATATGATTCAAAACTCATATATATCAACGATTCACAAGGGCTATATAATTTGTACAGTTTTGTTTTTATCCCTGTTTTTTTATTTTGATTTTTTCCGCGAAAGCTCGTATTCGATTTGGATAGTAATTACAATATTGTTTCTGTCTCTGTACAGAGGTGCTCCTATTTTCATAGGATTAGGAGGCTTAGCAGTCTTTCTTTTTTGGAGAGATTGGACTCCATTGTCCGCTATCTCTGCAGAAGCCTATAGAATAGTAGTTTCTCCAACATTGCCTACAATTCCTCTGTTTACTTTAGCAGGCTACATCCTTGCTGAAAGTAAGGCATCAGACAGGCTTGTAAACTTATTTAGATCGCTTTTTGGATGGATTCCTGGTGGCACCCCAGTTGTATTAGTATTGTTATGTGGTTTTTTTACTGCACTAACTGGAGGGTCTGGCGTTACCATACTAGCATTAGGAGGTCTTTTTTTACCACTTTTACTTAAAGAAGGCTATTCAAAAACTTTTTCATTAGGCCTTGTTACAGCTGCTGGTTCTTTAGGTTTATTATTTCCTCCAAGCTTACCGCTCATTTTATACGCATTAACAGCTGGAATCTCTGTTAAAAGTGTGTTTCTTGCTGGTCTTCTGCCAGGGTTAATTAGAGTTGGTATAGTAAGTATATGGGCTGTTTGGCAAGGTAGATCGCATTCTATTTCAAAACACAAATTCAATTTTTCAAAAGCAAAAAGAGCATTTATGGAAGCCAAGTGGGAAGTATTAATCCCCTTTTTTATTCTCTTTGGTATCTTTGGTGGTTTCACAACACTAGTTGAAACTGCTGCAATAACAGTTATTTATGTGATAGCAGTTGAAGTAATTGTTTATAAAGATTTACGATGGAAGGATCTAGTAAAGATAAGCAATGAGTGCGGAACCTTGATCGGTGGTGTTTTGATAATTCTTGGTGTAGCTATGGGTTTAACAAGTTTTCTTGTAGATGCTCAGGTACCTCTTCAATTGTTAGAGTGGGTAAAGGCAAACATTTCTTCAAAATTCGTGTTTTTAATCATGTTAAATATTTTTCTCTTAGCTATTGGCTGTATGATGGATATTTTTTCTGCTATAATTATTTCGGTTCCCTTAATAGCGCCGATAGGTGCTTATTTTGGAATAGATCCTATTCATCTAGCTATTATTTTTATAGCAAACTTAGAATTAGGCTTTTTGACTCCTCCTGTGGGAATGAATTTGTTTTTATCAGCATACAGGTTCGATGAGGATATGCCAACTATATACAAATCAACAATTCCTTTTTTTATAGCAATGCTATTAAGCGTTATTGCGGTTACGTATATCCCTATATTATCAATTTGGGTGACTAATTAAAAATATTTGTATTTTCTTGCTTGAATAGAGTTTAAAAGTTTAATTTCTAAATAATTATTTACAGGAGTGCTATATACATAACGCTAACGGTTGATTCGTTTCTTTTACAAACATAAACATAAATATCCCAATACGGGAAAGGACTTTTTATGAAACGTATTTTTTCAATTGTGGCGGCTCTTCTGATAATCAGTAGTCCGTCTATTAAAGCCCAAAGTGATGCTGGAGCCATTTTTTTATTGATATCTCCTGGCGCTCGTGCAGGTGGAATGGGTGAAGCTCAGGTTGCTGTTGCAAATGATGCTTATGCAAGCTATTGGAACCCTGCCGGTCTAGCCTTTCAGGAAGGGTCAGAATTGGCAGTTATGCATGTGAATTGGTTACCCAGTCTAGCTGATGACATGTATTACGAATTTTTAGGCTTTAGAAAACAATTTCCAACACTTGGAACTTTGGGTGGGCATTTGATTTATCTCAATCTTGGTGAGCAGGTGCGAATGGATGAATACGCCCAATATCAAGGTACTTTTACCTCTTACATGATGGCTGGCGCTATGTCTTATAGCACTCAACTATCCTCATCCTCATCTTTTGGTATGAGCGCAAAACTTTCCTATCAACATCTTGTTGAGCTTGGAACTGGATCTGAAAAAGGGAAGGGCACATCAGTAGACTTCGGATTCGATCTTGGATATATGAAAAAAGGTTGGCTTACACCACAACTAGATATGGGTGTCACCATGACAAACATAGGACCAAAAGTATCCTTTATTGATCCAGACCAAGCAGATCCTCAGCCAACCAATTTAACTTTTGGTTTGGCCTATAAAGCTTTTGAAAACGACCAAAATACCTTCACTCTTGTTTATGATGTTGACAAACTTTTAGTCTCTTCTTACCCAGATATGGATTGGGACGGTGATGGAGTCATTGGCGGGTATGATAAAAATGGAAAAGAGAGTTTAAAAAACAACGACTACAACAAAAACGGTAAAATGGAGATAGCTCATAAGGATCCACTATACAAAGCAATATTTACTTCATGGGTTGATGATTGGCTACTAGGTGGAGATATAGATAGAGCTCCTCCTGGCGAAGATTCTGATCGTGTAATTGGTGGATGGGAATGGGCTGGAGATGCTAATGGTAACGGGTCGAGAGATGCCGATGAGATGATTAATACCTTCACTGAGTATGGTGCAGCATTTGGAGATAAGAATTGGGGGAAATACAATGAATGGGGTCAGAAAGAAGTAGGTTCGGCTGATGATAGATCCCTTCAAGATGAACTCGATAAGCTAGTGCATAATCTTGGAATGGAGTTTTGGTATTCTTCTTATTTTGCTTTAAGAAGTGGCTATTATTTTGATAAAACCTGTAAAATTTCTAACCCAACATTTGGAGTTGGTTTTCGCTTTTCAAATTATGGTTTTGATTTCGGCTATACTTCAGGAGCGGTTGGCCATCCCTTGACCAACACAATGCGATTTTCAATGAATATGCAGTTTTAACTCGTAGATAGTTTGATGTTACGTGCCAGTTGCATACGCGCAGCTGTTTTTTTATATTTTACCTTAGGAGCTATATCTGCTCAAATTACCGGTGATCTTAAAATTGCATTTATACGTGTGTCTTTCGAAAATGGTGATTATCCAGGTTTTACTGGTGATGGTAATTTTTTATTAACCCCATCAGATATATGCGATAATTATATTATTGATGCTCCTCCACATGATAAAAATTATTTCCAATCACATATAAATGCTGTTGATAATTATTTCAGAGTTGTCTCATATAATAAATTTGGTATCGATATTGATAGCACAGCAATTTTTCCTATTCCTAATAATTCGAGCTATAAATTAAACAAGCCGATGAATTTTTATAACGAACTAGGTATGGAAGATGTTCATGAAGAGAGGATTGTCAGTCTGTTAAAGGACGCTGTAGAAAAGGCTTTTGAAGTAGATAAAATTAATTTTGAGAATTTTGATTTAGTTGCAGTTATTCATCCCGGTTTAGGTCAAGATTTTAAACTACCTTTTTTAGACCCAACTCCTGAAGATATCCCTTCAACTTTCATCGATAATCAGATGGTCAAAAATAATTTAGAAAAACCCCTTAAAGTAGGTAATTCTACTATTGATAGAGGATTGATTCTTCCTGAATCTCAAAATCATCCACTTATGGACCCTTTGATTTTCAATAACCTTGAGAATCCCTGTGATATTCAGTACAGTATAACTGGAACATGGGCACTTATGATTGGTTTCGCTGTAGGATTACCTCCACTTTGGAATATAGACACAGGTGAGTCTGGTATTGGAGTATTTGGCTTAATGGATCAAGGCTCAAATAATGGTAGAGGTATGATTCCCTCACCACCGAACCCATGGACAAGAATATACGCAGGCTGGGAAACGCCTTTAACACTGACATCCCCTCAGAGATCTACGCTTAGCAGCCTTGAAAAAAACAGTATTGCAAAAATACATTTAAATGATTTTGAATATTTTTTAATTGAGAATAGAAATAATTGGTTTAGGTATGGCGTAGATATCGATTCGGCAAGATTGTCGGTTTGGGAAAGAACAAAAAACTATCCCAATTATATCAATGTTCTTTTTGACTCAACGGGAATTATTAAAAATGAATATGGTGTAGTAACCAAAGTAAATAATTATAATATTGGAATGCCTGCATCAGGGTTTTTGATATGGCATATTGATGAGACCAAAATTTTAAGTAATATTGAAAGCTATAATATCAATGCTGATAAAACAGCAAAAGGAATCGACTTAGAGGAGGCAGATGGCGCTCAAGACATTGGTTATATCTCAAACCTATTGACCGATCCATCCTCTGGTTATTGGGGTGATATGTGGTTCAATTCCAACAATCAATATTTCAGATCTAACAACATAAATAGTCTAGAATTTTCTAATTACACATACCCAAACACACAAACCAACGATGGCTATCTGTCATCAATACGAATAGATAATTTTTCCAAAACGGATACTACAATGTTTTTTGATTTTAGCTATGAAGGCAATCGATTGCTTTTTAATCAAAAAAATAAAAGTATCCTTTTCCAATGGGACGTTAATAAGGATGATGAAATAGATTTTATCGGACAAGGAGATAGTTTGTGGTGGTCAAGTCATATTGACAAATCAAAGACTTTTAAAGAAGTTCGCTCTGACGATATTCAACTTAGTGTTGTTAGAAAATCAGATCCAGTATCCCTCGCAATCATTGAAAAGATAAATAATATTCATTATTTCAGCTTATTTCGCTTCAATTATGATGAGGAAAATTTTACTAAAGCCTGGGAACGATCAATTGAAACAAGCGAGGAAATTACTCTTATTGGATCAGAGGATAAGGGCCTATACTTTGCCAAAGGAGATTTTTATTTTAAAATTGATCAAAAAGAATTAGTTCAGCTTTCTGAAATTGATGATCCACTCAACTTTACTGGTCCTTACGGTAAGAAAATTGATATATCAAGTGCTATTAATGAGTATGATCAATTTTTATTTAATAGAAACAATTTCAAATCCTTTTCATTAATTGATTTAGACCTAGATAGCGAGGTTGATATAGTAGCTGTTGATACTTCAGGCAATATTCATGCTTTTGATCAAAATCTAGTAAGTAAAAGTGGATTTCCTAAACAAGCATCTGCCATAAATACCGTTTTAATATCAGATATTTCTGGAGACAGTCACCCCGAATTGATATATGAGCAAGAAGATAGAAGCTTAATTATCGCTGACTCTAAAGGAAGAACGATTTCTACCACCTCGCTGCCTTTAGGTTCATATCTAAAATCTGTAGGGCTATTTAATGACAGAAAAGCTATTATTTTTTCTAATCATTTAGATCTTTTCAAGCAATGGAATAATTCTGACATCTATAATGAATGGTCTTATTTGTATGGATCACCTGACTTTTCACGAACCATAAAAATAGATACAGCAAGGGTGGTTAATATACAACCATTGCTTGATAGATCGCTGACATACGCTTACCCAAATCCTTCATACGGAGAAAATATAACAATTCGACTTAAGGTAAAAGACTATGAAAGCATAGAAATTAATATTTATGATTTTGCTGGATTTAAAAAAGCCTCATTTAATAATACATCAACACCAATATCCTTAAATTCTTCCTCAACGATCGAAATACCATGGGATGTTCGGGATGTTGAGTCTGGAGTTTATTTTGCAAGGGTAAAGGTCTTTAATAGTAATAGGGTAGATCAAAAAATTATAAAACTGAGCATCATTAAATGAAATATTTAATACAGGCATTAATGATTTGCTCATTGCTCTCACAGGTTCAGTACAATCATCCCGAGCTCGACTGGCAATCATTTGAAACCCAAAACTTTAGAATTCATTTTTATTCCCAAACCGAAACCTCTGCGAGAAGAGGCGCTGTGATTGCTGAAAAAATCTTCGAGCCAGTTACATCGCTTTATAATTACAAACCGTATGATAAAACCGATATAGTTTTTACCGATACAGACGATATATCTAACGGAGCAGCATATTTCTATGATAATAAAATTGTTATATGGACTAGCCCTTTGGATTTTCCATTAAGAGGGTCGCATAGATGGTTGCAGAATGTAATTACTCACGAATTTGCGCATATCGTCTCCATTCAAGTTTCTCAAAAGTTTGGTAATTCTATACCGGGCGGTTATTTGCAGTGGATTGGATATGAAAAAGAAAAAAGAGCTGATGTGCTCTACGGTTATCCAAATGTGTTAATTAGCTATCCAATTCCTGGAACATCTGTTCCGCCATGGTTAGCTGAGGGCACAGCTCAATTTATGTATTCGGGTGCAGATTGGGATTATTGGGATACTACCAGAGATATGATTTTGCGAGATCAATTTCTTAGCGATGAAATGCTTTCATGGAATGAAATAAATACTTTTGGTAAAAGCGGTATTGGAAATGAGTCCGTTTATAATTCGGGGTTTGCTTTTTCTAAATATATTGCTTCTACATATGGAGATACATCTTTACGTGAAATTATGATTTCACTTAGCAATCCATTTAATTTTTCAGTTAATAAGTCATTTGAGAGCGTTTTAGGTAAAAGCGGAAAAAACATTTACAGTGATTATCTAGATTTAATCGGTCAAAGGTATAGCGCCCTAACTTTGTCTTCAAAAGATTATGATCAAGGTGTAAGATTCCTAAATGAAAAAGGAACTGCAAATTTACATCCTAAGTGGAATGAAGAAGGAGACAAGATCGCATATTTATCCAATCAAAATCACGACTATTTCAGCTCAACAGATCTCTTTGTGTATGACATGAAGGATGAAAAAAATCATAAAATAGTTAATGGAGTTGTTTCTGGGCCGACATGGAATGGCGATGCGGTCATCTATTCTAAAAGATCTGCTGTGCCAAACGAGACCGGTTCAAGATACTTTGATTTATACGAGTTTGATTTAGTCACAAAAAAAGAAAAACGCTTAACCAGGGATTTGAGAGCATTCTCACCTACCTATAGTAAAAAAGATAGCGTTATTTATTATTTATCCACCTTTGATGGAACGCAGAACATTTATAAAATAAATCTGATAACGAATTCGTCAAAAAAAATATCCGATTTTAATGACCATGAGATCTTGAACAACCTGACTCTTGATAGCAAAAATAATCGTTTATTCTTCGAACTTACAACAAATCATAATAAGAGTATTTATTTTTTAGATCTTGCCGACAGCACCCAAGGTAGATTTATAGAATCGAATGGTTGGGATGCTCGTAATCCATTTATTGACAATGATGACATTATTTATAGTGAAGATAGATCTGGCATTTTTAACCTCTACTATATTGAAGAAAAACGGCAAGGATATATAACTAATACTAATGGTGGAGCATTCATGCCAGATTTGCATAATAATGGCAAACTAGTCTACACCCATTTTCAAAATGGAAAATTCAAGTTAGCGCTGCTTGATTCGATAGCTATTTTAAATAAAGAGGAAATTGGTTATTCTAGCAATATTTACGATAAAACCAAATCCTACAGTAGTAATATTGATGGTTACGATACCACATCGTCCAATTATTACGAAGACCATTTCCCCCCAATGTTCTTTATGCCACGAGCTACAATGGATTATGAAAAACTTAAGCTTGGCACTTATTTCTTTTCATCTGAAATTTTAGATAAAGTGAATCTGCTAGGAGGAGCTTCGTTGAATGAGTTATTTGACCAAGATATTTTTTTTATCATGGAGTATAGGCATTTATTTCCAACGCTATTTTTTGAAACATATTTTATGACACGGAATAAAGAGGAAAATGTTAATTATTCAGCTTATAACCTTAAGAACAATATAAAATTTAGACTTTTAGAGCTTAAGGGTGGAGCAAGGATACCCTTCCATGGAACTCAAATCGAAATATTTTCTGCCTGGTCACAGTATAGAGCTTCGATTAAAGAAAATATTATAGAAAGACCCGAACTAAGATCTGGCTATGGTTACGAATATTTTAAAGGCTCTCAATTGGGATTGAATTGGTCTCTTCAAAAATACAAACAACGCATTGATAAAAATATTAATCCTTTAGGGCTTAGGCTTTATTTATCAATTGCTAAAGAATTTAATAATTTTATCGATGGCTTAGATCTTTCTGATTCTGGCACATTAACCTCCTCATTTAAAAATCATGATCTCGTTCGATCTAAAATAGAAGGAGACTATTCGTTTAACATTTCTAAAACCAAAAAAATCTCAATGAAGATTGGTGCACAAATTGGATCAATTTCAAATTTAAATGCCGATTCATTTTTCTATTTCTTTGGTGGAGGATACAATGGAATAAAAGGTTATCCGTATTATAGTTTACAAGGCACGGATTTGTTGATTGCAGATTTAGTTTTCAGATTGCCTGTATTTAGTGAAAAAAATTATACTTTTGGTCCTCTGTCGATTAATAATTTCCTATTTGGATTTGAATCTCAATATGGAAATGCATGGAACAGAATGGAGGACTTTAAACCAAAACATTCATATGGTGCGCATATTAGGTTTTCAGGGTTTTCATTTTATAATTACCCTACTGCTATAGGATTAGAGTATCACAAACCAATGAATAAATTCTACATTGATATTGGTGATGGTTCTAATCTCATCTACGGAGATGAGGATAGGATCTATTTTAATATACTATTTGGTTTTTAATGAAAATACTAATTATTACGATTTCCACTTTATCATTTGCATTCTCTCAATATGAAATATATAATTTAAATAATTATAATTATTTCCAAGACTCTGTACGAACAAATAGTTCTAAGTACATGGTTCAATCTTTTATCATTCCGGGTTGGGGCCAACTAAGCAAGAATGATCCAGTTTGGAAACCCATCTTTTTTTTTGGAATTGAAACTTTTGCTTTAGGGTCAAACTTTCACTTTAATCAAAAATCGTATGACTATAGGGTTGATTTTGAAGATTATGCAGATCAAAATTGGGATTTAGAAAGATGGTTTGAGAACACGAAAATTATTTTTCCAGAAAATTGGAGAGATATCATTGTAGGTACGCACAAACTTGGATTAAAAATTAATGGAAACTATTTTAATACGACCTCGCTTGAAGATCTTTCAAAAAAGCATTCTTGGTCAGATATCCAGGTTGTTAGGGACAGAGATTTTTACGAAAATATCGGCAAGTACGATCAGTTCGTTGGTGGCTGGTCTGATGAGTTTGATAATCCTTTTGATAATAAAGGTAATTGGTTTTCAGAACGAAAAGGCAATGTAGAAACTATAATCCTAACCAAGAATAAAAATTACTATCGAGATCTACGACACAAGACC
>MDTA01064262.1_pt1 | contig 10667 bp, 3 predicted proteins | sample 811151 | NCBI WGS metagenome assembly MDTA01 (sample SAMN05326648, study PRJNA326480) | marine metagenome | isolation source: seawater | place: Indian Ocean: South | collected 2010 | reverse complement strand
TGAAACCTAGGTCTGCACTCAATTGGTTGGCGTACCTAACTTTAGATCCGGAAGTACTAAAAGAAAGGCCTCCGTCTGTTGTGATTTCGTATTCTACGTAATCCGCTGAGGCATTCATGCTAGAAGCTCGTGGACCTAGCATAGGTTTTGCGATCGCATTTCGTAGATTTATGGAACTAGACACAGCAAGTCCGTTTTTGTTTACCATCGAATCTTTAACTTCCAAGTACACTACCTCATATTTTATGGTTGTGCCTTCTTTAGCAACCGCTGTCTTCAAATTACCAAAGTAAAGTTTTTTTGGTGCATGATTCTGTTCCATTTGTTGTTGGAATGCTGTAAGTGTTTGTGCTTCTAGTCCAGACATCATGAGCATGTCTGGTTTTACTTTCATTCCAAAATTACTGTCCTCAGGTCTGTAGATATAATCAGGTGAATTAATATCAGGGTCTTGGGAAATATTATAAAATATATTTTGATCAATTAGAGAAGTTGCATGTCCGTTCATGTTACCATATTCTATCTGTGTGTATGGAATATCTACGTTGATTGTAAATTCTTTTGATGTTGCCAATGATTGATACTGGTCACTTACAGAAGCAGTAAATGTGTATGCTCTTGTAGAATCAGTAAAGTCACTTGGGTCTATTGTTCCTATTAGGTGACCCTGTCTTGAAAGTGTTATGCCTGGCGGTAATGAACCTGATGTTTTGGTATAAGTTAATACCCTGTTTGTTTCTTCTGCCACTGCCTCTATAGACAATATACTAGGTACATCTGCCTTCAATGTTCCGATTACTGTTGGTGTTGAAAATGCAATACCTATGTCTATTTGACCTATTACTTTCATTGTGAAAGTTTGATCAGTGAACACGTTCAGACTTGATGATATTGTCCTGTTTGCTCTGATGGTAAATGTATGGGTAGTTTCTACCGCTGTCTGTCTGGCCAATTGTCCGTAAAGTTCACCGGAGTTAATATCTATAGAGACTCCTGAGGGCAAAGACCCAGAAACGATCGAATATTCTAGATCGCCTTGTAAAGGATCAAAGTCCTCAACATCTATTTTTATTACCACTGCATTGTCATGTCTAAACGTACCAAGGTCAGAACCTGTTCTGAAAACAGGTCTCCTGCTGGCGCTTAAATCCATAGTAAGTGGAGAGCCATCTATTTCTGTTTTGTCAATGGTGATTGCTGTGTTTGAAACTCTCCAGAAGTCAGCACTATATACAAATATACTGTTGTTCTGTTCTACGAAACTTGTGCCATCTGAAACTCTAACTATGAAATCAAAATTCTTGCTTATACTTTTTGTTGTAACAGTCCTGTCATATGTGCCATCGAACTGGTCGTCGTTACCACTTCCATCATAACCGCCACGTACTCCAAATCTTTCATCGTCTGTCAGTTGTACAATTCCTGATATCAATCCTGTTGACGACATCGTGACCCCTGGTGGTAACTCACCTTGCATTATTTCATACACTAGGCTCTGACCTGCTTCAGTATCAGAATCTGTTGCCTGCATCTGAAGGTTTACACTGCTACCATCTATGACCCAGTAAAGTCCAACACTGGTAGAATCATCAAGTTGAAGTTGTCCTGCCGCTGTTGTAAACACAGGAGCATCTGCACCCTGTACGTCTAGTGAAAATGTCCTATCTGTGATAGCGGTACCGGCCGTGGCTCGCACGACGAAGGTGTAAAGAGTTCTTTTGGCAACCTCAGCCGGAATACCTGTCAGTAAGCCGTCTGTTGTAACCTGCATTCCTGCGGGTAGGCTTCCTGCTATCACGGAGTAAGTGATGGCTGTTGAATCGCCTATATCCACAGGATCATTCGCTTCTAATTGTAGCGAATAAGCGACCTGTTCGTCAATAGTTGCTAATTTACCTGCCGTGGTTGTCCACACTGGTGTTGCCATTACTTTACTCCTTACAAGGGTATTTATTGGCAATTAACGATGATTATTCTGTGTACGAATCCAGTGCTCTAGATGTTGTTTGAGGCTTTCACGATCAATTTTATCAGACGTGCGGCGTATGGCCTCCTCCAAGCGTCGTATCTCGGTATGTGCTTTTTTAGGCCTATTACGGTCGTTATAACGTTTTCTCATTGTTGTCCGGTGGGACTTTTTATGTTTTTTTACCTATTACGATGCGTTAAAATAAGGCACTACGTATTCTGTGCCCGAAACCTTAATTCTCAGGTAACCAACAGGTCTGATTTCATTAGCAGAATCAAGTGGTAAGTGAGTTGCGGCTCCAACTGCACCAACAGTTGTCTGTGTGTCAGTCCTAAAGTCTATTAAACCTGTTCCGTCTGTGTCTAGTTGTAAGTCAGCATTTGACACGTGGGTAGTGATTTTATTGTCTGTGATTGAAACTTGGTCAACCACAACCGATCCTGTACCATTTGCTTCTAACACAACGTCTTGATTGGTAGAGTTGGCTTGGATTTTAGCGCCAGCACCCAAGAACAAAGTGTTGTTTACTAACGCCGTGCTGATCGCTAAAACGGCATCTGTTGCAGTAACAGTTCCTGCGTTGAAAACAATGGAACCTGTTCCGTTTGGACTAATTGTTATACTACCGTTAGAATTTGTTGAGCTGATAGTGTTTCCGTCTATTCTAATATTATCAACATCTGCTTTTCCTGTAATGCTGACATCACCTGTCACGGTTTGTCCAACTGTTGTCATCGCACTTTGAACATCAATCACACCGCTACCGTTGGCAACAAGTTCTAGGTTGGCGTTGGAGGCGAATGTGGAAACTTTATTATCTTTGATCCTTACACCGTCTGCGTCTAATTGTGTTGTTGTAATGTTATTCGAGTTGCTTATGTCAGCAGTGGTCAAAGTTCCTACCACTGTAGTGTTTGGAATTATCCTAACTATTCCTGTGCCTGAAGCATCCAATTCTAGATTTGCGTTCGAGGCCCCTGTTGTAATAGTGTTGTCAGCCATGGAGATAGTATCAACAGTCACCGTACCAGTCATTGTCGCCCCGTTGATCGTTGGTGCAGTAAGCACTTTGTTGGTCAATGTCTGCGAACCTGTCAAAGTAGTCACTGTGCTGTCAACCGCGATAGTTACTGTGTTGCCTGAACCTGCTGTTGTGATACCAGTACCGCCCGAGAACTGTAGAGTCTCAGAGTCAAGGTCTATGTTTAATGCTGTTGAATCGTCACACGTGAAATCTAAATCCTGTGCTGTAACTGTGTCATCTACGTATGCTTTGATCGACTGCTGTGTAGCCAACTGTGTAGCAGAGTCGGTTGCCATGTCATCTTCATCTAAGATACCTGTCACAGTGGCACCTGTCGCCAATGCCAATGATGTTCCCACAGTTAGTGTAGAACCAAGAGTGGTTGCACCCGACACATTTAAAGTGCCTGTTGTTTGGATGTTTTCCGCTATAGTGATCTGTGTTGAATCATCTGAACTGATGGTTGTGCCATTGAATTTTACTGCACCAAGTTTTATACTTCCAGTACCATTTGGTGTTACTGTGATATCGCCGTTTGTTACACCAGTCGTGATTGCAAATGTGTTTACATCTAGGTTTGCGTCTAATGTGTTTATGTCATTATCCGTACCGTATAATTCTACGAAGTTGTCATTGATTTTATCAAATGCTGTTCTTAACGGATCACCTGTACCGTCATTAGCACTAGATCCTATGTTGATTGCTTGTCTTGCCATGTGTTATAATCCCTTTTGTTGTAGATATTTATCGTTAATTCTATAAACCTAATGTAATTATTATATGTCTATTGCTATACGTTGGAACTTGAACACTGTGCTATCATCGGTAATATTTGTGACCTTAACTTGCACATCATCACCACTTATTCCAACGGAGTATGTGGCAAGACCCGTTGTGTGATCACTTACAGAACCAAACGTTGTTATGAAAGCGTTGGTACCATCGTGGACCACGTTGGCCTCCACAAGTTCGTATCTGCTGTTTGTGGCGTCTGTGGCAGATATGAAGTATTTTGCACTTCTGTAGACTGTTTTATCAAATGTGTTAAGCACACTGGTTGCCGAACTGGCCACTGTTGTTGAAGCATCTGCAATATCTGAATTAGATAAAGTGGCACCAGCAGTGGCAAAAGAAAGCACTCCAAGACCGTTCGTGGTCATGAACTTGCCCGACGTGTCGTCTGAAGTTGGAAAAGTAAAACCACTAATTCTCACACCACCTGAACCGTTACCTCGCAATTCGAGATTGGCATTTGATGCATTGGTTGAGATTGTGTTGTCTGCTATGGTCACTCCGTCGATTGTCAAAGATGCAGTTGTACTTAATGTTGTAAATGATCCCGCCGCCGGCGTTGTTCCACCGATTGCTGTCCCATCGATGGCACCGCCACCTATGTCCACATCGTCGATGACAACGTTTCCACTTCCATTGGCTGATATTTCAAGATTGGCGTTGGAGGCGTTTGTCGAGATTGTGTTGTCTTTGATTCTGACAGCATCAACATCCAGTTGACCTGTGATAGTTTCTGTGCCCGTCACATCAACATTTCCAACAGTGGTGACTGCCGCTGTTACAAGTCCTGAAGTAACTTCCACAGAGCCCGAACCAGTGCCTGCAGATAATTGCAAGTTTGAGTCAGATGCCGTGGTTTTGATTATATTGTCAGTGATGTTTATGTTTGAGTCAACTGTTAGGTTTGAAATGACAACACTTCCTGTTCCGCCTGGCGTTAAATTTATGTCCGCGTTCGAACTAGATCCTATTATGTTGTCGTTGAATGTTAGATTGTCAATTGTGACTGTACCAGCCAATGCGGCAGTGCCAGTGGCAGTGATATTTGCCAGAGTAGTGTTTCCTGCCACATCTAAAGTTGACGACATATTGACTGCACCTGTGAAAAGTGAAGTGCCGGTTACTGTTGTTGTGCCGTCGACCACTAGTCCATCATTGATGTTGATTGTTGTGGAATCGTCTGAACTCAAAGATGTTCCTTTTATTTTGATTGCTCCAAACACAACAGATCCTGTTCCGCTAGGAAGCAGATTAATGTCATCGTTGGACCTAGTTCCTTCAATGTTGTTGTCGTTAATTCTCAAAGCAGGGAATGAAACCGAACCAGTGCCTGCTGGTTTGAAAACAAGGTCATCGTTTGATCTCGTAGCAGATATTTCGTTACCTGTGAAGGAAATCGAATCTACAGAGATACCAGGAGCAGAGTATATCTCAGTGAAATTTTCATTCACTTTGATCATTGCGGCTCGTAAATTATCACCTGTTCCGTCGTTCGCGTTTGATCCTATGTTTAGTGTTTGTTGTGCCATTTTAAACTTCCATTACCCTTCTAACCACTGTAACCGTGTGTGTATTAGTATTACTTATCGTGCCTCTCAACCTCACATCGTCGCCACTTATGTCTGCCGAGAATGTCACTAGATCGCTGGTGTGGTTGGTTACCCTACCAAAAGTGGACAAATAGACAGTTGTGCCGTCGTGTACTACATTGACATCTAGGGTCTCGTAAAGTCCGAGTGCGCCACTGCCTGCGTCACTGATTGATACATTGTATTTGGCACTCCTGTATTCGGTTTTGTCAAATGTGTCGAGTGTGGCAATAGAACTTGGACTTCCTGCCGCTCTTGTGAGGTTTATCCTGAACATGTTGACTGTGGTGTCCGTGTTTTCTTGACTGTTCTGTGCCCTTAACTCTACATTACTGCCATTGTGTGCAACTGTGAAATTCATCAATGGTGTGGTTGTCGAATGAGTGCTTATGTTTGGACCTTCTTGCAACAGATATGGTGCCGTGCTATCCGTTGTCACCATTAATTCTGCTATTTGAGATTCATTGGACGCATTTTTTCCTACCACAACATAGTTTGCTAATTGAATTGATGCATGTTCGAATGTATCGATAACATCGTACGCGAATGCATCAGATACCTTCATGTGAATTCTAAATGCATTAACAGTAGTGCTTCCACCTGCAGTGGATGCCGCATTGAGAGTTACTGTGTTTGATCCATCGTGTGCCGCTGTAAAACTTAACATTGGTGTTGATTTTGATGAAACAAAGTTGGCCTGGGCCACAAAAGCCTGTGCACCATTGGTCAAAACAGTTGCTTCTGTAATCTCTGCCGTGCCTTCCGAGGCGTTCCTTGCAACAATTACATAATGGGCACCTGTTTGGCTTGTATCAAAAAAAGTGTCGATTGCGGTTGCCGAACTCGATACGGTCACCGTGTCACAAAGTTTACTGTCGGCACCTTCAGCATTAGACTCACTGTCTGACAATCTAATCCTATAGAATTTTATTTTGATGTCTGCTGACGACGGGGTGGCGAGCAATCTAAGATTGGTCCCACTAATATCAGCAGTCAAAGTGATAAGACTGTTATGGCTGTTGTTTTCGTTAAAAGATGAAATGTATGCATTAGATCCATCATGCACTACCAGACATTCTATGTTAGATATGTGACCGTTGATAGTGTCGTCTGCAGAAATGTAATACTTGGCACCTCTGTAATCAGCGTGTGCCCAACTGTCTAGTGTTGTTGCATTATCAGTAGGTGCTTTCAATTTAACTGCGTAGGCCTGCACTGTTGATGAACCAGAAGTCGAACTTGCTTTGACACTTACAATACCGCCTGATATTGTGGCAGTGATTTCTAACATGTCTGTGCTTTTCGAACTTACATTTGGACCTTGTGATACGAAAACATTTGTTCCATCTGTAACTACAGTGGCTTCACATATGAAATTTTCAGTTGAACCTTTCTGTCCAGTGATTACGTAGTGTGCCGCATCAGTATGTTGGGTTTCGAATGAATCAAATTCTGTTGCCGAACTGGAAACAATAGTGTTACCTATCAATTTCCTTGTGCTGTCTGTGGTTTCTTCGTCAGACTCTGAATCAGAAAATAATACCACTCTGTTGACTATGACTTTGGTGCTGTCTCCTGCTGTGGCAGAACCTCTTAATATCAAATCAGAACCACTAATGACGGCTGACAAACTGATAAGGCTGTTGTTTCCTGAGAAGTGCTCGTTGTATGTAGTAATGTATGCATCTGTCCCATCATGTGTAACAAGTGCTTCTATATTAGAACACTCACCTGTTGATTGGTTCTTGACATTTATGAAATATTTGGCTCCATTGTGTGAGCCATGTGCAAAAGAGTCCAATGTAGCGGTTGCACTACCTATGATTGGTGTAAGCGTGATATCATGTACTTGACCTAATTCGCCAATATATGATGTGGAGTCATCATCACCGATTCCTATCCTGTAGTACGCCATGGTGTTTGATGGAGTTACCGATGAACCATCACTGTCAGTCATTCTCAATCTTATTTTGGATGCACTATCATCTGCTGTTACCATGTCAGCATCAAATGTTGGATGAGTGTCACCTGCATCTGTTCTAGTAACTGCTGACGATGTAAGAAAAGCGTCATTGAAATTGTGTAGAACAGAAATTTTTTGTGTTTCGAAACTACCATTGGCCACGTCCTTAGTTACTACATGATACAAGGCGCCGTTGAATTGGCTTGCTGTGAATTCTGCACCTGTCCTTTCAGCGTCAGTGCTAGTCTGTGTTGTTCCTTCAGCAATGACATGATCTATAACTGTCTCGTTGTTACCCCCTGCGGTAACACCAGCGTGTGTGCCTATTTTTCCTGTTGTTCCGGTTGTTGTGTTTGGACCAAGTCCGATTGCATAATACTGTAAAGAGTTTGCTATTGTTGTCGAACCATCATTTTGACCAGTTGCTTTTAGTTCTAGATTAGAACCGTTTAAGCCAACGTCAAAAGCAGTGATGTCATTCATCGCACCTGATTTTACAATATGACTGTCTGTGATGCCTGCCACTTCAGTGCTTCCGTCAGCACTGATACCATGATTCACACTCAATTTGTTCATTATGAATTCATTGTTTGTCATGTCCTTCTGCACCATGTGGTAGAAAACACTATCAAAATCTGTCTTGGCCACCGACTTGATCACTTTCTGTGAGCTCATGTCTGGACTTGCTGATCCTCTGTAACTGTCAGTGTTAATTGTTGTGGATGCTGTGTTGCTGACAGTCTGTGCACCGATGATTTTTTCATTGCTGTTTATAGTTGAGTCAGATTCGCTGTCTGATAAAAGCACCCTATACAATGTAACTCTACAAGTTCCTGCTGTACCGTTGGCGCCTCGTAGCCTTACATCACTACCACTTATGTCTGCTGTGAATGTTGCTAATGAAGTGTTACCGGAATTACTTGATAACTGATTGTATGTCTGTATAAAAGCATCTGATCCGTTATGAACCACAATTACTTCAGCGTTCATCACTTCATTTGTAGTAGTGTTGTTTACTGACACGTAATATTTCGCTCCTCTGAAACTTGCATGGGCAAAACTGTCTAGCGTTGCGACTGCTGAGTCAAGGTCTGCTGTAACTTTGGTTGCTACATTTCCGTCTGAGTATCCTGAAGAGTCATTATCACCGAGACCGATTCTATAAAAAGACAGTGCGTTGAATGTTGATTTGGTCGATCCGTCGGCCAATGTGCCTGCCTGACCTTTGAATCGTACTTTGCCCACTGCACTTCTTATATCAGAAGATGTCACAAGTATTTCGTCATCATTGTTTGTCTTAATGATTTGTGATGTTCCGTCGAAAGCATCAAATGTGCTACCATCCGTTGTTCCTTGTGCAATAGTTGTTTTAAATCCTGCATACTCAATAGAACTGTCAGCGGCGTCATATCTCTGCAGACAAAGATACCATGCACTATCATATTTTGTTTGATCGAATTCATCTAAAACACTGTCACTACCAGAACCTATAGTTTCGTGTGCACCAACGGCTGTATTTGCGTCTATGTCTGTTAGGGTTGAAAATCCAATTGTGTTCCTTGCATCTTGTATGTCTGATACTCCAAGCAATATTGGACTAGTAACCCACGACAACTGACCACTTCCGTTGGTTTGTAAGAGTTGTCCGTTGTTCCCATCAGAGTTTGGCAAGTTTATGCCTCCAGTAATCAAGTTTCCGTTGATGTTCACATATCCAGATCCATTGGCTTTAAATTCGAGATTGTCATTTGATCTATTTGAAGTAATAACGTTATCTGTGATTGTGACACCGTCTGCAGTGATAGTCGAGTCTGTGAATGCAATAGAAGTAAATGTACCTGCCGCTGGTGTGGTTCCACCTATCACTACATTGTCGATAGCACCGCCACCTATGTCCACATCGTCGATGACAACATTTCCACTTCCATTACCTGATATCTCAAGGTTTGCGTTGGAGGCGTTTGTAGAGATTGTGTTGTCTTTTATGGTGAGGCCTTCCACATCCATTTGTCCTGTCACTGTCTTTGTTCCTGTGATGTCAACGTTACCTGTTGTAGTAACGGCGGCTGTTGTAAGTCCGGATATGATCTCTACACTTCCGGAACCACTCGGCGACAGCACCAGATTGTCGTCTGACCTTGTGACCTTTATCACGTTATCGGTCAAATTAACGCTGGAGTCGATTGTTAGATTAGAAACGTTCACCACGCCTGTGCCACCAGGTGTCAACAATAGGTCTGCGTTTGACGATGTACCTATGATATTATCATTGAATGTCAAATTGTCTATGGTGGTTGTTCCCGCGAAAGATGAGGGTCCACTCACAGTTAAATTTGCAACAGTTGTTTCGCCTGTGACGTCCAGGGTGGTTAGGTCCAATTGGACTCCACTATCAAAGGTAGTTGTTCCTGCGCCTGTTAACGCACCCTCTATTCTTAAATTTTCATTGATGTTGATGGTTGAGGAGTCCGCACTGTTTATTGATGTTCCTGAAAATCCCACGCCATCTACGACGACCCTACCAGATCCACTGGGTATAATTTTTAGATCATCGTTTGATCTAGTTAGTTTGATGTTGTTATCCTCGATAGTTAGGCCAGGGAACACCACGTTTCCTGTGCCAGAAGGCTTGAGCACTATGTCGGCATTAGAAGATTTGCTTACAATGTTATTTTGCTCAAACTTTATATCAGCCGAAACAACCGGATACGCATAAAGTTCTGTAAAGTTTTCGTTGATCTTACGGCCGGCATTCCTGATAGTATCACCTGATCCATCATTTGCCTGTGCCCCTATATCGATTATTTTCTGCGCCATTTACTAATATTTAGCGGTTTTTACGATTTGATTAAACGGCTATTAACCCGTGCTTATTTTGACATCATTTCCTGATCTAAACAGTCTGCCTGCCACTCCTGGATCAGAAGTTGGAAGGCTTGTAAAATCTATCTGTGAGCCATCTGCCGCAAGGTTTCCTGTAACTGAAACACCATTTGCAGTTGTTTCAAACTTTTTAGTATTGTCGTGATACAGTTCAACTGCTCCGTCGGCAACACCCTTTATCATTGTTTCCGAACTACTGTCCTTACCAATTATCACATTGTTGTCACTCTGAATGTAAAGGCTTCCGGTTCCTGTCTCTCGTATTATTGAATGACTTCCATTGTGGAATATCTTCAGGTCATCGGCATCACCAATCCCTAGATAGTTGTCAGAGACACTACCATCGGGTAGTGTTAAAAGACCTGAGACTTTTGCACCGGTTCCTGTTACCCTGAATGCTTCTGCCAGGCCACCCGCGACCGTGAACGTCTGGAATATCAATTCGTT
>MDTA01009570.1_pt1 | contig 10667 bp, 9 predicted proteins | sample 811151 | NCBI WGS metagenome assembly MDTA01 (sample SAMN05326648, study PRJNA326480) | marine metagenome | isolation source: seawater | place: Indian Ocean: South | collected 2010 | reverse complement strand
TCTTTAAATAATCTTACTGGAATAAAGGGTATTTCCTCAATTTCTAAATTTTTAGGTTTTTTATGTTTTAAAAATTTCAAAATTTTTTTATATTCTAAACAATTATTAAAATGATGGATCGTTAACTCATTAATTTTTTTTTTAAAAAAAAAATTTTTTTTTTTATCAATTAATGAGTAAGGATCTTTATATAGCAAATTTTCAAAATCAGTCATTTTTTGATAAAAGTTTCCTATCATATGAAATTTTATAATTTAAATTTCTTGGAAATTTTTTAATTGTTTTTACTATAAATATCGATGTGTGTAAATTAATAGAGTTTTTTAAAAAATTTGAAATTTTTTTTTTATCTTTAAATCTTTTTATATATATCACTATTTTATTACTCGTTTCTTGAAAACATAAGCATTTAACACCAATTTTATAAATCATTTCCTCCAATTCGGATAGATTAACTCTTTGACCATAAACTTTCACAAATCGATCTTTTCTTCCTATAATATAAAGAAATTTATCTTTATCTAAATAACCAATGTCACCAGTTCTAAGGACATTTTTATTTTCATCACCTTTTGTAAGGTCGTTTTGATTTTTAGCATATCCAAGATGAACGTTATTTCCTTGATATACAATTTCACCAATCTTTTTAAATGATCTAATTTTATTTTTTTTTTTATCCTCAATCCAAAACTTTCCTCCTGGTATTGCAATACCAGCACTACCAATTTTACTTTCTATTTTATTCCATGGAAGATATGACATTCTAGCCGTTGCTTCAGCTGCACCATACATGACTAAAAGTTTAAGATTTAACTTTTTATATTTTTGAATAATATTTCTTATAAGATTATCATGGAGTTTTCCACCTGCTTGGGTTGTGTATTTTAAATATCTTAAATCAAATTTTTTGAAATCCATCCTATCTAAAATTTCGTAAAGATACGGGACACCTGCAAAGTTTGTGACTTTATACCTTGATAGCTTTTCCCAAAAATTTTTTTCTATGATACTTGAATTATTCAAAACAACAGTTGCACCTGATTTTAAATGTGTATTGATTACAGATAATCCATAAACGTAACTAATTGGCAAAGTAGTAATAGTTTTGTCATTTTTTGAAATTTTTAAATATTTAATAATTGATAATGTGTTTTCTATAATATTACGATCAGAAATTTTTACAAATTTAGAGGAGCCTGTGCTTCCTGATGTTGAAATTAAAAGGTATAAATTTTTGTTTAATGATAACATATTATTCTTTTTTTTTTTTAATAACTCATAATTATTGAATAAAATTTTTTTATTATAGGATTTAAATGATATTTTCTTTTTCTTATCTATAAAAATAAAATTTGGCTTATATTTTTCGATTAATCTTTTTAGTAATTTTTCACTTAAATTTTCATCAATCAGTGCAACCACACAATTTTATTTTAAACATCCATAGTAAGAAATTATTGTCTCAATATTATTACCCGCAATTACAAAAACCAAATACCTTTTTTTAAATATAAGATGAAAATTATGAATCAACTTTGATAATTGGCCATAAGTAACTGATTTTCCATTTTCTAAAATTAATGCTATTTTTTTTTCACTAGCTATTTTTCCTAAAAAATCCATATTTATAATATTTAGCTTCTCTCACTTAAATCATTAAATCTTTTCTCTTTAATTCTATATTTTTTAAAATTAATAGTGTGTCTATTTTGAAATAAGATTTGTTTTTTAAAAAAATAAAAAAAAGGATCTTTTCTATAATCAAACCTATAATTTTTTTTAGTCATTTCGATCCAGAAAGTTTTGTGATCCTTATAATACATTCTTGACTCAAATTGTGGCTTATTATTTGTGATAAAATCACAGTCTATTTTTGAAAGTTTATAATTAACGAATAATATTATTTTAGCTTTAAGAATACTTTCAATTCCAGGTTTTTTAATAAGATGAATATTTTTTAAAATTTTCAAATATTTTGAAACATTAATTGGTACTTTTTTAAAACCAAAATGCACATATAAAGAGTTTTCAGCTACAACTACTGCTTTTCCAAATGATTGATACTCTAACCCCGCAGTTCCATGTGAAGTAAGTGCTATATCAGTAATATCTATAAGAGATTTTGGATTCAAGTAGTTTGGACACCTTATTACATTTGAATTTAAATCAATTATTTTATCTAAAGTTTCATCAAAATTTGAGATTGTATTGTATCTAGATTCTTGTGGATGTTCCCTAATAATCCAGTTCACATTTTTAATTTTTGCAACTTGTTTCAATGTATTTATGGACCAGGAATAGTTATCTTTGTAAAGGTTTTTTCTACCATGTTGATAGTTACCGTCGATCATGTGAGGTAAAAATATAGTCACAATTTTATTCTTATAATTCCAATTTAATCTTTTACATAAATCTTGTTTTGAAAGACTCATTCTCTTGTAAGATTTCAATTTTTTTTTGTCTGACTTATTAATCTGCCAATTTTTTTTTGTCCATACGGAAAGATTCTTTTTATCATTTACCAATGTTGCCCAAGCATTTCCAAATAGTTTATTGTTAAATTGAAATTTAAAATAATTATTAATAATTTTTATCGCAGTTTTTTTTTTATTTTTATAAATATAATTTAATATTTTTTTTGAAAATCTTGCTTTGTTTTCATGTCTTTGATCAAAATTAGAATAAATTCTTACAGATAATTTATCAGTGCCAACTCTTGCATAAACTTTATTATTTTTAAAAGTCAAAAATTTTTGAAAAAAAATATTTAAAGGTATAAACTGTTTTTCTGATTGAACTAACTCTGAAATATTATTATTAGAAACGATTTTTGAAATATAATCATTTGCATACAAAGCCTCAGCAAAATAATTTATTAATCTAAAATTAAATTTATCTGTAGTTGCAAATCTAGAATATCTTAAAAATGTGTCGTAAGTTAATAATCCTATATCTAATTTATCTATTTTTAAATTGTTAAAATCCTTAATTGAACTTATCTTTTTAATTTTGTTTAATGCTTTTATTAGATATTTAATTCTAATTAATATACCTCCATAATTATAATAATAAAAATTTTTTATACCAAAGCTCTTTAATAAAAATTCTCCTCTTAAATCACCTTTTCTTAAAAAACCGATGCATTCTTTGTTTTTAATTATTTCCAAATACTTTCCAACCAATACATTATTGATTGAATAAAAAGGATGATTGATAAAATTTTCAATCAATATTTTTTGTTTTCTTTTTTTATTGATATTTAAACTACTGAATGCACTCCATTTCTTGTGATTTGTTTTTAAAAAATTTATAAATTCTAAGGATTTGAAGGGATTTTTATTTTTATTAGTTAAATAAATTATATATTTTAACAATGAAATTTCATTTATGAAAAACACAAAATAGTCAAAATTTCTTTTTAAAAGAGAAAGTTCTTTAACTATGAGGCAACCTACAAATTTAATTAAAACCATAAAATTTAGAAATCTTAATGACTTAACGATTATTGTCTATTAAATCCTTAATGGATTTGCAAGAAATAAAATAAATTATAAAATATTTAAACAAAAATTTATTAATGATACCAAAATCTTTAAAATTAAGAAGAGCAAAAAAAAAAGATGAAAAAAAAATAATTAGTTTTATAAAAGCCTTTTTTTTTAAAAAACGTCATATTCTGACACGAAATTCAAAGTTATTTAAATGGCAATATTCAAATAATTCTATTTCATGTTCTTTAGCATTCTTAAAAAAACAAATAATAGGTTTACAATTTTATATACCTCTTAGTCAGTTTGATAATAATTTAAAAGTTAAAAAAGAATTTTTCAATTCATTATGGTTTACCAAAAAATTAGATATCATATCTCTTGGTGAAAAAATATTTGATTTTACACTAAAGAGTATAAATCCAAACTTAGTAATTGCTATGGGTATACCTAAGTATTTGATTTATTTTCACTCAAAAAAAAAATTTGTTATAAAAAAAATGACTCATAACTTTATAGTCAACCCATCAAAAAAAAATAATTTATTAAATTTAAAACCAAGAAAATTTAACGATAAAAAAAAAATTAAAATACAAAAAATTGAGGATTTAAAAAGTCTTAAAAATTTTATAAAAGATAGTGTTTTTAAAAATCAATACCCTATAAAATCAAATAAATATCTCGAAAAACGTTACTTAAAACATCCGGTCTATAAGTATTATATTTATGGAGTAAAATTTCAAAATCATAAATGTGTCTGTATTTACAGAGTTATTAAAACAAAAAAAACGAATATTATAAGATTTATAGATTTTGTTGGTTTAAATAACTCATTCAATTTTTTGAATAATTTTTTGTTGTATATAATGAATAAGCATAAATCTGACTATGTAGATTTTTATTCATATGGAGTTCCTTCTAAAGATTTAAAAAAAGCTGGTTTTTCAAATAGAGATGATTATAAAGATCTGATTATACCAAATCATTATGAGCCATTTGAATATAAAAATGTAGACATCGTGATCGGATATAAAAGTAAATATAAAGATAATTCAAAAATTAGGTTATTTAAAGGTGACAGTGATATAGATAGACCAAATGTATAAATTTAATGAGCAAATATAAAAAACCAAAAAAAATATCTTATCAAAAAATAGTTAATTTTTTTATTAAAAAAGGTCTTAAGGATCTAGTCGATGAAAGCAAAAAACGAGAGCTTTCTGTTAATGAGATGAAAGTAAAATCTCCATACAAACCTGATTTAGACGACTTATATAGATTATATTTTTATATTTTTTTAAACAAAAGAACTACAATTTTAGAGTTCGGATCTGGATGGAGTACACTCATAATCGCTCTGGCACTTACGGATCTTAAAAAAAAATATAAAAAAAATATGAAATTTTTAAGAAGGAATAATCCTTTTGAACTGTTTATTGTAGATAATGAAAAAAAATATTTAAAAATTTCAAAAAATAGGCTTAAAAAATTTAAGAGATTAATAAATATAAAAATTAATTTTTTATTTTCTGACGTAAGAATGACCAAAATAAATGGCAAAATTTGTAATGAATACATCAAATTGCCAATTTGTAGTCCAGATTTTATTTATTTGGATGCACCAGATCAATTCAACATAAAAGGTAATCAAAATGGGATAAATATTAATCACATTGATATGTTGCCTCTTAATTCAGATTTAATAAAAATTGAATATTTTTTAATACCTGGAACAATAGTTTTGCTTGATGGGAGGGGAGCAAATGCATCATTTCTTAAGAATAATCTTCAAAGAAAATGGAGATACAATTATGAAAAAAAATATGACCAACATGTATTTCATTTGGATGATAATTCTATAGGAAAATACAATGATCTAATATTAGATTTTTACAAAAATTAATATTTTAATTTTTATCTGAAAAAAACTTTTGTTTAGAAATGTTCCAAAAATTTTTTTGATTTATAATTTTTATAAATTTTTTATCACTATCACCAAACCCAAAAAATCTTTTTTGAATTGGCTTGTAATTTTTTACAAATTTTAAAATTTTTCGTTCACTTAAATCATTTAATTCAAAGTTAATTATTGCTTTAGTTTTTGTTCTATTGTGTTGCCTATCTCCTATATTAACACCTGGTGTATTTAGCATTGGAGCCTCATATATGGCTGAACTAGAATTTCCAATTATATAATCTGCATTTTTAAGTAAACTTAAAAAATACTCAAATCTTAGATTTTTAAGAACTTTAAACTTTGATTTTTTTAAATTTTGATATTCATTAATAATGCTTTTGCTTCCCGGGTCATTATTAGGATAAATCAGTACAAAGTTATTTTTAAATTTTTTGATAACACTCAAAAGTTTTTTTGTTTCGTAACTTATTTTGTTTACTTTAGATGTGACAGGATGCCATAACAAAATAGCATATTCATCATAAGGTATTCCATACCTTCTTTTAACAATATTTATTTTAGGTAACTTTCTGTTAGCAATAAAGTCTATATCTGGCGATCCAATATTAAAAATACTTTTTTTAATTTCACCCATTTTTAAAACTCTTTTTTTAGCACTATTAGATCCTACAAAATGGACATGGCAAAGTTTTGTAACTGCGTGTCTCATAGTGTCATCAATAGTTCCTGACACTTCCCCACCCTCAATGTGAGCAGTTAAAATATGATTTAAAGAACCAACACTAGAGCATGCTAGAGCCTCAACTCTATCACCATGAACAATTATTAAGTCAGGTTTAATTTTTTTTACAATTTTAGAAAATTTATTGATTGTTTTAGACATAATTATTTCTAAAGGATCACCTAATGATTGATTTTGAAATTTAAATATCTTTGATTTAAATTTGAAAGATTTTTCTACTTCTTTATAAGTACTTCCATACTTATTAATTATATGCATGCCAGTTACTGCTAAATATGTAGAAAATTTTTTACTTTTTTTTGTAATTGAAATTAAAGACTTTAGTTTGCTGAAATCAGCTCTTGTAGCTGTAACAAATAAGATCTTTTTTTTTATCATCAGTTAATTTATTGTATTTTTATAAATTTTAATAGTTTTTTCAAAACAATTTTCCCAATTAAATTTTTCCATGATTAAATTAATATTGTCATTGAAAATTTTTTCTTTTTTTTCTTGTTCGACAACTTTTAAAATTGTGTCTATTAAATTATCAATATCCTTTAAATCAAAATAATTTACACTATTCTTTCCTATCTCCTCAAAAATAGGAATTTTAGAACATACTACCGGACATTTGTTTTTTAAAGACTCTACAATTGGTAATCCAAAGCCTTCATACACAGATGGAAAAATAAAAGCACTTGCTTTTTGATAAAGAAAATTCAATAAGTTATCGTTTCCTTCTAATTGAATAATTTTATGCTCATCAACTTTTAATTCACTTAATAAATCTTTTTCTTTTTGAGTTAACTTTCCACCACCAAACAATAATATTTTAAAATTTTTATTTATCTTTGTTGACTTTGCATATGCTTTTACAAAAAAATCAAAATTTTTATATTTTAATCTAGATCCAACATACAAGAGAAACGGAAAATTAATATCCTTGGGTAGATTTGTATTATTGAGGAAATAATGATTTGCTCCCAAATAAGTTACACTTATTTTTTTTTCATCAACTTTATAAAAATTTATTAATTCATTCTTTGTTGTTTCAGATATGCAAATTATATGATCTGCCATTTCAATCATTTTTTTTTTTAGGAAGAATAATTTTTCCTTTTTCTAAAGACATTTTTTCGTGAATTAAATCATATACAGTTATTACAGTTTTTGTCTTTTTTTGAATATTTTTTGAATAATAAGTATAATGAATTAAATCTGGACTTGACCTTTTTAGTTCTCTATTACAAATTTTTTCATTAAGAAATTGAAATAAATTTGATGTGAATGGTATTTTATCATCGAAATATTTTCCTTTAATATTATTCTTTGGCAATTCTTTAAGAAATTTATTTTTATAAAATGGAGCAAACACCACATAATCTATTTGATTTTTGTTTAATTGATTAAACAAATTTACAAAATATCTAGAAATACCTCCATATTTTTGATTCCAAAATATTTTATAATCGTATGCTATTTTCATTACAAAAAACTGAGTAAGTATCTAAATACTGAAATTAATAATTATGTTCAATACTTGCACTGCCATTCTTAGCTTCTATAGTCGTATAAGCTTGATGGCCACCATATGAAGAAGATTGAGCCCACAATTGACACATTTCATAATCTTTTTGTTTAGATACTTCCGGAAATAGTTCATCAACATATACTCCATCTTGAAATCTATTTAATTCATTATGGTTAAATGTTTTTTTAATAACATCAAAAGAGGACTCTCTAAAAAGAGAAATTTCTAAAATACTATCCCCAACAGGCCCATATAAATCTGTCAAAGAATGAATAATTACTTTGCTCCTAAATTTTTTTCCTATAGAAGCAGCCATCCAGAGTCTAAATTTTGGTGGTCTTTTAGAATGATAAAATCCTCTTGCAGACTCCATTGGTAATTTACATTTCGCTCCCTTCAAAAAAGCCGATAAAACTATATTTAATCTAGCCGGTAAGTCACCATCACATCTTCTAATTTTTAGGACCTCTCCTTCCATTGGAATATCTTTTCTCTCAGATGACCTAAAATTTATCGTTTTATCGTTAGAATAGATCTCATACTTTCCATCAGCACAAAAAGGATCAACATGAGTTATTTGATGTTCATGTAATTTAGTAAAAGGATAACTATAATATCCTTCTTCATTTTGAATGTATCCTGGATCATGTCTACCATAATTGAAATTTGAGTGATAAACTTGAAATTCTTTTCCATCAATCGTTTCGTTTCCAACTACAAGTCTCGTAAATCCACCATTCAACTTATAGGAAATTGCACAATTACCAGGTTTATTGTTTAAGAATTTTTTAAAATTATTAAAATAATTTTCAGGATAAATTTTAAAAGTTTCAAAAGGTTTTAATTCTTTAAAAGAAAATTCTTTCTCTAAAGTTTTGCCTTCACTATTTGAAACCCAAAGTTTAATTTTTTGACTTTCTTGTTTATTAATACCATTGTGACCAATTATAAAAGATCTAATCTCGTCATTATCTCTACAAACTAAACCCGCTTCTTCTCCAAACTCAATAACTTTTCCTTCTTCTATTTCATGAGGTGTATAAGTCCTGGTATAACCATGAACCATACTAACACTATTCTTTGCCTCGTAAACTACCAACATTGCAGCAAAAGGAATTCCTAAATTATCGTTTCCTATTGCCTCCATTTCCAACGAACCTTCGAACTCTTCATCTGAAATTTTAGGTTCATAGTTTATAACATGACCATTTTCAAAAAATAACTTTTCCCTTAAAATTAAATTGCCTTTCATATCTCTGAGAGAAGCAATAATCATTACTTTTATAGATTTTTTTTTTGTCCAATAATCCATAAAATTAATCAATGTGGTAAAATTTTTATTTTTCTTAAAATAAAATATTGTCGAAGACCTATATGCAATTCCAAAGTTTTTTGCATAATTATCTTTTTGATTAACGTGAATTTTTTTCATTTTTTTAAAGTTATTATATAATTTTCTTTAATATGTACATATTCATTATTATTCCTCTAAACTAATCAAATCTTTAATTTTCTTCAGCTTTTCACCACTCTCTGACAAATCTACTACTTCACAATCTTTTATTTCTGATAAAATCTTCTCTGGATCAATAAGATTTAATCTATTTTTCGCATCTCTGCTCTCTCTAAATTTAGCATCTGTATATAATTTCAAATTATCGTCTGAGGGAATTTCAATAGAAAGTTTATCTTGATAATTTTTATCTATAAAAAAAGCATTATTTCTGAATAAATTCGTACCAATAAATTTCAAATTTTTCTCCTCTAATAATTTAATTATAGCTTTTAAAGATGCGCCAAAACATAAGTTAGAAAAATGATAGTTTGATCTATTAAAATCTTTTTTAAAAGGCACAGTAATTTGAAGTTCACTACCAAAATAAGGATTAAACTCAGCAACTAGTATTTTACAAAAGTTTTTTGGCAATTCCTTTAATACCCAGTAATCATAAACATCAATATCTAATGAGAAAAGATCAATTTTTTCATAAAAATTTTTATCTTTTAGAGTAGAAATTAAATTTTGAGGTTCAATTTTTTTTTCTATTATTTTTAAGTTTCCTTTCCAAATGCTTAAATTTTTTTTAACCTCGTTTTCAAAATCTTTTATAATATCAACTATTAAACCCTCACACGATGTTCTCTCAAAAACAAATCTCGTATTTGCTTCAGTATAATCTCCAACGCCTATTTCAATAAATTTTGGTTTTTGGATATTCAGTTGAGAAATTAGATAATCAATAATTCCATCCTCACCATTTTGGGAATAAACTTTATAATCCAATTCATTAAGATTCTTAATGTTCATGTAATTTTTTCTCATATTCAAAAAATGAGATGAACCAATCATTGTAATTTTTTTGTCAAAATATCTTTTCAAGAAACGCTTAAATATCTGAATCATTTATTACTTCACAAAATTTTTTTGATTTAAATCATATATCTTATCACATTTTTTTAATGCACTAGCTTTATGTGAAATAAAAATAATTGTTTTATCATCTGAATAACTAAAAACATCATTAATAAATTTTTCTTCAGTATCGAAATCTAAAGAACTGGTAGACTCATCCAGAATCAATAATTCTGGTTTTCTGTATAATGCTCTAGCAATACCCAATCTTTGTTTTTGTCCTGCAGATAGATTTAAACCTCTTTCACCTATTATAGTATCAAAGTTTTTAGGAAGTGACTGTATGTAATCAAAAATTTGAGCTTTCTTTGAAGCTTCATGTAAAGATGAAATATCAATGTCTTTTTCATTGATACCAAAAGTAATATTATTTTTAATTGTATCCTCAATTAAAAATATATCTTGCGGAACATATCCTACATTATTATTCCATTCATAATTAGAAAAAGTAATTTTTTTGTTATCAATTATTAAATTTCCATCATAATTTTCAATTAAACCTAACAAAATACTCACTAGAGTAGTTTTGCCTGATCCAGATTTTCCAATTATTCCAATTTTATCACCCTTCGAAATTTTCAGATTGATTTTAT
>MDTA01037013.1_pt1 | contig 10668 bp, 10 predicted proteins | sample 811151 | NCBI WGS metagenome assembly MDTA01 (sample SAMN05326648, study PRJNA326480) | marine metagenome | isolation source: seawater | place: Indian Ocean: South | collected 2010 | reverse complement strand
TTTCAGTTATGGTTCTTCCCGGTCTATGCTCATATATATCACCTATATTAAACTCTTCATAATACCTACCTTGGGATTCTCTATATCTTTGTTTTTCTATTTCTTTAGCAATAACAACCATTTATACACCTTCTAATAATCTAAAACTTAATAATTAATACTTATAAATCAATACCATTATGAGAAACCCATAACAATGAGGCAATTTTAGCGAATGGTTTAATTAACTCAAGGTCTAAATTCCTATATGTATTTCTAGCTTGAGAACCACAAATAAGCTGCCCTAACATCACCCCATTCCAAAAAAAAGGGTAATAAATAGAAGACCCCATCCTTGATGTATCAAGAATTTGCTTAAAATCTTGATGTTCATCAGTATTTGATAAAAGAAGAGGCTTCTGATTCTTTACAACAGAACCTGGGTGCCCATGTTCTATAGGTATTTTTAGCCTATATTGGTGTTTTGGAAAATTTTGTTGTGCAACAAATATATTAAACTCTTTTTTCTTTGAAATCATTACAGCTGCAGAGACGGAATATTGATTTTCTCCTTCTTTTAGCCCACCTGGTTTTAAATGTGCTGTTTTGTCACCAAGAATATCTAGGATCGTTTTTGTGACAACACTCATGGATGCTTCTGCATTATTTTCTTCTAAACATTTTTCCAGAAACAAATTCCAAAATTCTATTGAACTATCTACGCTATATTTATTGTTCTCACTTATCATTAATATTTATCTATTTTGCTTAGCAAATAGCTCTGCTATTTCATGTCTTGTGCCGGTCCAAACATCTTTTTTTGATTTAATGTACTCTAAAAATTTTTCAAGAGCTCCAATTCTTCCTGGCCTCCCGATAATTCTAAGGTGCAGACCCAAAGACATGTATTTTTGCGTACCCCTTGAGCCTTCACTGTATAACCAGTCAAAGGTGTCAATTGCGTACTTTAGCCATTGGTCAGGGGTTAAAGCAGGGTCAGTCCAAAATTTCATATCATTAGTATCTATAGCATATGGCATAATAACTATTTTCTTATCTTTCTCATTATCCCAAAAAGGGACATCGTCAGAATAATCATCCATATGATACTTATAACCTTCTTCAATTAACAATCTTCTTGTGTTTTCTGTAAGCAAGTATCTAGATAGCCAACCATAAGGTCTGGTTCCAGTTGTTCTTTCTATGGACTCAGTAGCTTTCCTGATAAATGACCTTTCGTCATCTTCGTTAAGTCTGAATTGATGTACCCATCTAAAACCATGAGAACAAGCTTCATGATTTTTTTCTCGAATATATTCTGCTATTTGCGGAGCTCTCTCAAGTGAAAGCGCACATGTTGTCCAAGTGCATTTAATTTCATACTTATCAAGTAAATAAGCTATTCTAGGAAAGCCAGCCTTAATTCCATATTCATAATTAGACTCATTAGAAAAATTTCTAATTGGTTTCTTAACAAACACCCCTAACTCATCTACTGGCTCCATACCTTTATCGTTTGGCTCACGAACTGACATCTCGGAACCCTCTTCAACATTAACAACAATAGATACGCCTACATTTGCACCATTAGGCCATCGAAAATTAGAATCACTGTTCATTTATTTTCCTTAAAAAAATTTATCTCATGTTAATACGAAAAACTTAATGCATTTCCTCACCACCAGATACATCTAGATTCTGTCCTGTAATATAGCTAGATTTATCTGAAGAAAGAAAAACACACATATTTGCTATATCTTCAGTTTTTCCAACTCTACCAAGAGGTATTCTATCCCTCATAGCTTTTAAATATTCCTTTTCTGAGAAACCTCTTGTGGAACTAAAGTGCTTATTTTGCCAATCTCCAAGTCCAGTTGTAACATGATTTGGACATATTGAGTTTACTCTTATTTTTTCCTTAGCAAACTCCAAAGCAGCAGTTCGAGTTAAACCAACAAGGGCATGTTTAGATGAAACATATGCTGCAGCTCCAGGGAAGCCTCTTTTAGCTGCTTGAGAGGCAATATTAATTATCACTCCTCCCTGACCTTGAGAACTCATCTGTATAGCTGCATGTTTAATCCCAAAAAATGCACCTCTGAGATTAACGTTTAAAACAGCATCCCAATCGCTTTGCTTTAGTTTATCAATCTTTTCCATTAAGTAGCCAATTCCTGCGTTATTAATCATAACATCCAATTTGCCATATTCATTAACCGCAAAACTTATTGCTCTCTGAACTTCATCTTCATTTAAAACATTGCATGAAATACCACTAGCATTACCACCAGTACTTTTTATGTCATTAATTATCTCATGCATTTCAGCATTTAAGCCAACATGATCTTTGGAAAATTTTGACCCTTGCTCAGTACCAATATCTGTTAATACAACAGAGCCCCCCTCATTAGCAATTGCTCTAGCCATTGCTTGACCTAGACCCTTATGTCTTCCAGCACCAGTAATTAAAGCAACTTTACCATCTAAAACTTTCATATACCCACCCCCCACAAATTATTTTAACCAGCAAATTTCTCAGTTACTATAAAAATTGGAGAATCTGCCAAAGTTTGGAATTTATTTGCTACATCTTTCATCTTAGGCTCGGATGCTATATCTGCTGGCAAACTTTCAAAATCATTTATATCTAATATTTCGATATATTTATATGGTGGAGCTTGATCAGAACCAAACACTCCCTCAGCTCTATATAATTTGAAATCTTTAACTGATTTTAACGACCCAGCAATAGGAATATCAACTTCTTTAGCCCAATCCTCATAGTCTTTCTCGTTAACACCATCTTTAAGATTGAATAATACAATAAGAGTTTTTTATTTCATGTTTGCCTCAAAATTTAATTTAAAATTAGCTCAGCTGCTTTTTCACCAATCATAATTGATGGTGCATTTGTGTTTCCCCCGACTAGTGTAGGCATAATAGATGCATCAGCAACTCTTAAATTTTCAATTCCATGTACTTTTAATTTTGGATCAACAACTGAATGCTCGTCATTTCCCATCTTACAGGTTCCAACAGGGTGATATATTGTTTCCGCAGTTGCCCTTATCCATTTACCTAAATCTTCATCGGATTTAATTTCTGGCCCAGGCGTTTGCTCTTCCCCCCTCAAACTATCAAATATTTTTTGAGAGAAAACATTTCTTAATATTTTGACACCAGCTATTATACAATTAACATCTGATTCTTCCGACAAAAAGTTAGTGAAAATCATTGGCGATTTCCCAGAAGCTGATGGACCAATTTTTACCGAACCTCTTGAATTAGGCCTCAAACAACAAATATTTGAAAAAAAACCATGTTTTGACATTCCACCCATATTAGGACCTAGCCCTGGAAGAAAGTGAAATTGAACGTCCGGCATTTCTAAATCTTTACGAGTTTTAACAAAAGCTCCTCCCTCAAGTGTAAAAGCAGCAGCAGGACCAGATTTAAAAAGAACTGCTTGAAGAAGTGCAAATGGAGCAACATGGGGCTTAAACATACTTCTAATAGTTATTGGTTTTTTGCATAAATGTTGAACATATACCGCAACATGGTCCTGCAAGTTTTGACCAACCCCTGGAATATTTTTAACTACATTAATACCTAATCTTCTTAATTCGTTACCGTCACCAAGCCCAGAATGCTGTAATATTGCCGGAGAGTTTATCGCACCAGCAGAAATAATAATTTCTCTTTTAGCTTTTACCTTGATTGATTCTCCAATTCTTTCGTACTCAATACCTGTGGCTTTATTCCCCTCAAAGATTATCTTTTTAACATGAGCATCTGTTATTACTTCTAAATTTCTTCTCTTTTTTATTGGCTTTAAGTAAGCAACCGCAGTACTTTGACGTCTTCCGTTAAAAATGGAAAAGTCATACCTACCAAAACCCTCTTGCTCAGCTCCATTAAAGTCATCAGTAAACGGATATCCAGCAGACTTGCCAGCTTCTATAAATGCATCAAATAACTCATTTTTTGTATGAGAACGAGTTACTTTCAACGGACCTTTTTTACCATGAAACTCATCATCTCTTTCAATATGATTCTCAAGTTTTTTAAAATATGGTAATACATCATCGTATGACCAGCCTTCACAACCTAACTGTCTCCAAATATCATAATCTCTTTTATGGCCTCGAATATAAACCATTCCATTTATTGATGATGAACCGCCAAGAGTTTTTCCTCTTGGAATAAATATTTTTCTATTTTCAAGGTTCGGGTCAGGTTCACTATTAAAGTGCCAGTTATTTAATGGCAGAGGAAAAAGAGCACCACACATAATAGGGAGGTGAATCATCGGGTTTAGATCTTTACCACCTGCTTCTAATAAAAGAACTCTATTAGACGGATTTTCTGACAACCTATTTGCTAAAACACAACCAGATGACCCTGCACCAACAATTATAAAATCATACATATTTAAAACAAAAAAAGATTTGCCCCTTCGATTATAAATCTCCTTCCAAGACCCTCCAACAACCAACAAGCCTTCCGTCATCCATTGCTTTAAGTTCTTGCTTCATATCTTTGCATTTTTCTTGCTGATGAGCACATCTTCCATATAAATAACAACCCTTAGGAAGGTTTTCTGTTACAGGACTAGGTATCTCACCTTCTAAAGACTCTCTAACATCCCTATCCACTCTTCTGTCAGAAGTATCTGGAAATAGATGTGCTGCGAGTAGAGCTCTTGAGTATGGATGTTGCGGATCATTAAATACCTGTTCCTTTGTTCCTACCTCAACTATTTGACCTAAATAAAGCACTACAACCCTATGACAAATATATTTAACAGTAGTAAGGTCATGAGATATAAATAAATAAGAAATACCAAGACTACTCGATAAGTCCATCAACAATCTTATTATCTCAGCCGTTGTCTCTGGAGTTAACGCCGAAGTTGGTTCATCCAAAACTATAAAGTCTGGGTTTGATGCTATAGCCCTTGCTATTGATGTTCTTTGCTGTCTTCCAGCGCTCATTTCTCTTGGTAAAGCTTGGCGCATAGAAGGCTCTAAACCAACTAAATTTAACAACTCTGTAATTCTAGTCATTTTTTCTTGCTCAGACAATTTTGTATGAAGATCTAAGGGCTCTCTTAATACCTGCTCAACTGTCCATCTAGGATTAAGTGAGTCTAAAGGTTCTTGAAAAACAATTTGAAGATTAGATCTTTTATGCTGAAATTCTCTCATAGAAAGTGTATCCAACCTTTCATCATGAAAGATTATTTCACCAGATGTGGGCTGTTCAAGCCTTAAAACACATCTTCCAATTGTAGTTTTACCTGACCCGGACTCTCCTACCAGACCAAGGCATTCGCCTGCTCTTAGTTCAAATGTAGCATTGTCGACAGCATGGACTCTTGATTTTGAGCCTCTAATTGGAAACTCCTTAATTAGAGAGTTTACCTTCATAAGCGGCTCGGAAGAATTGTCCACATTTGTCATTACCGCTTCACCTGCCTGCTGAGCTTCACGTTGAAGCTGAAGAATTCTTTTACTATACTCATGCTTTGGGGATTTAAAAAATGTAAAGACATCAGAATCTTCAACTATTTGCCCTTCATACATTATTAATACTCTATCGCAATAATTTGCTACTATTCCTAAGTCTTGTGTTACCAAAAGTACGGCAGAATTAGTTTGACGACAAGCATCCCACATTTGATCAAGAAATTGAGCTTGAATTGTTACGTCTAGACCAGAAGTAGGCTCATCTACTAATAGTAATTTGGGGGATGAGGAAAGAGCCATTGCGATTAAAACTCTCTGAGCCATTCCTGATGAAAGCTCATGAGCGTAGGCTTTAACCCTTCTCTCAGGGTCATTAATTCCAACTAATTTCAACATCTCAACTGCATGAGACCAAGCTTCTTTAGAGCTAACCTTATTATGAGCTCTATAAACATTAGAAATCTGATCTCCTACTCTGAGCATTGGGTGAAGAGAATATCTCGGATTCTGGGTAATCATTCCAATATCTTTACCTCTAATACTTCTCACTTCTTCATCACCCATCTGCAATAGATCATTACCCATATACTTAACAGAGCCTGTTTCAAAAATTCCTGGGGGCCTAACTAACCCAAGCAATGACATAGCTGCAGTAGATTTTCCACAACCAGGCTCACCCATTAAACCTACAAACTCGCCAGGTTTAATTGATATATTGAAATTTTTTACCGCATAAACATCTGGATTATCAACTATAGGGAAACGAACCGATACATCATTGGCTTCAATTATGGGTTCGATATTTTTATTATTACTATTTTTTAGTTCTTCCATCTAAAATATACACCTCTACCTATAATCTTCTTCTAATCCATGGCCCACTGCAGCATAACCAAATATTGTTAAAGAAATTGCTACACCAGGGAAAATAGATTGCCACCACTCGCCTAAGATAATTTGCGGGGCACCTAGAGAAATCATTAAACCCCACTCCGGTGTAGGGGGGCGAACTCCAGCACCAACAAAACTTAAACCAGAAGTTAATAAAACAGCAAAACCAACTGTAGTAGATAATTGAATTAGAGATGGAACAATTGAATTAGGCAAAACATGTTTAAAGGCTACTTTCCATTGCGGATTACCTACCGCCCTCGCAGCTTCAACATAACCTCTTGATATCTGACCAAGAACTTCTGCCCGAGTTAACCTAATAAAAATTGGTGTGTAAACTAAACATAACGCAAGAATAATATTAAATTCATTTCTTCCTGAAAGAGCAACTAGTATCATAGCAGTTATAAAAACTGGAAATGCTTGCAGAAGATCTGAAATTCTCATAAGCAACTCTGTAGCAAAGTTCTTATAAAAACCAGCGACTAATCCCAATACAGTCCCTAAAAACATTGAAGATAAAGCAGCAAGAAGAGCTATAACCATGTCGGTCCTTGGTGCTGAAATAGTTCTTGAAAATACATCTAGTCCCGAATTATCTGTTCCAAACCAATGAGGAGGCTCAGCTCCTTGAAAAACTGTTTGAATAAATAGAGACGGCCATTCCCAAATGGGTGGAGGCGGTACAGATACATTGCCTGTTGCTGCACCGGGATCATAAGGAGAAATTATTGGACCAAAAATCGCCAAAAATATAGACAAAAATAAAATAATTGTTCCAAAAGCAAAAAGCTTCTCTTCTTTAAATTTTTTCCATAGTCGTATTTGCCTTCTTTTAACAAGGTGCTCGTCTTTAGAATCGCTATTTGTTTGCTTAGAGTTTGATGAAGTTAAATTTTCTGTCATGATATTTAATATGTTATTCTTGGATCAAGCATCGCATGCACAATATCCAAAGCTAAATAAATAAGAAGAGATACCATCGCTATTATTAAAACTGTCCCCTGAATTGCAGGGTAATCAAAACTTATAATTGATCTTATAGAGTATTCACCTATACCACCCATTGAATAAATTAGCTCAACAGGGACTGCTCCGCCTAACAAAAAACCATAAATTATTGCTGTCAAGGTCATCGCAGGTGCCATTGCTGCCCTTAAAGCATAAAAACCAATCTTTCTTGGGTGCAATCCAGCGCTTCTGGCATAAAGAATATAGTCAGATCTTATAACTCTAATCATATTTTGTCTGATCATTTTAACAATAGGCCCTGATACAACAAAAACTAGAGTTAAAACAGGAAGCATCAAATGGTGTAAGGCATTTACAAAGACATCCAACCTCCCTCTAATTAAAGAATCAATAAGTATCCAGCCAGTTATTGACCCTTCGTAATCAATTAGGGGATCCAGCCTGCCAAGAGGCGCAGGTGCATGAGGAAGACCAGCTTGTTGCAAAGCAAAGAAAAAGATAAAAACAAAAAGTATACCCCACCAGAATTCAGGTTGTGACCCTGCAAATAGGCCCCATATAAAAGTGAATTTATCTGCAGCCCCACCAGGTCGAGTAGCACTGCTCATTCCAAGAGGTAGCGCAATAAGAAAAGCTAGAATAAGAGCATAGGTAATCATTTCTAATGTTATAGGTAAGAATCTTGTTACTTCCTCTAAAATTGGCTCACTAGTTACCCAAGATTTACCTAGATAACCATTTATAATTCCTGGCTCTCCCGTAACAGAAAAAATACCGACATAATTTAAAAGTTGTTGGCCGTTAGTATAGTGTAAGCCTAGACCTTCTGTTGCTTGTTTAACTGCCTCTTCAGTTGCATTAAAACCTACTAACCTTGCCACAGGATCAGCAGGCAAAAGGCGTATCATGAAGAAGACTACAATACTTATTCCAATTAGCTGAAGAAGCGCTATCAAGAGGCGCTTTATAATAAAACGTCGAACCATGGTTCCTCCCACCATCTTATGTCCGCACATTTAAGCAGAACTTGAAAAAAATTAAAGCATTTCTTTTTAAATTGTTTAAATTTTCATTATTTTTATAGAAATTTCTTATATATTAAGCATCTTTATATAGGAACATGTGACCCAATCCCCAAATCTCTTGTTTCTAAGTGAACGTGCCTTGACTCAAACTGGATACTACCTTTATGAGATATAATTACATCTTTATACCTTCCTACACAAAAAATATTTGATTTTCCCTCTAAATCAGTATGAATAACAATGAAAGAACTATTTATAAAAATTTTTTCACTTTCTCTTTGAATCTGACCAACACTTACGTTTCTTGTCAACTTTCCTAACCTTCTTAAATGACTAGAAACCATCATTAATAAATTTTTAAAACCAGCATAATCCTCATCCATCCATATCATTTCTTTATTTATCTCGGGGCTAAAAGCAGTAATTTTATATTCAAAGTTTTCATTACAAATATTTAAAAAGCCTTCAAAATTTTCCTCATCAAGCAATAAACAGCTCTTTTGTATAAAATTAACTATTTCCTCATATTCAATCATTTTTAATAGAATTTTGCTTTAAATCTTTATTTTATTACCAAAGGATTTTTTGTATTTATACCAGTCAATCTTGACCATTCTGTATACCAAGCTCTTAACATTTCATCATCTTGACCAGTACCATTCTCTTCACGAGCAATAACCTGGTATCTAGATGCTGAATTTTTAAAGCCCTCAGCACAAGCTTCTGCAGCAAACGCATCTTCAGGAACATTTCTTCCAAATGGCCCCCAATATTGGTTGTGATGTTTCCACCTAAGTCTTCTATCACTATCTGTATCACCCTTGAGTCCCAAACCTCTCCATTCTACTAGAGAGTTATTTTCATCGATAGGAGTAACTGTATCAATTCTTATAGCTGTGCCTCTAGCTAGAATTGCGAAATTTGGAAATAAATCGACAAAGAAAAAATCATCTGATGAAAGGCCCGGCAATGCTTTACTCGATCTTCTACTATCCATTCCTTTGTAGCTAGTATATTTGGCTTTTAGTCCTCCTACCATTGTGTGCCCATTAGGCAAGATATTCACTTTTCTGTCTTCCATATTACCGGCATTAATTTGTGTTTTTCTTAATAAAACATGCATCCACTCATGATAAAGATCTAGGTTAGTTTCCTGCCATGCCTTCCAATTAGATTTTATTGTAGATTTACTATAGTGGAAAACTTCTAACTTACCTGAAGATAATGTTTCCTTGAAAGGGTCAAGTGCATTTCCTATAAAATCTGATAATGGCAATGTTTCATTGTTGAAAGAAATAAAAACCATTCCCATAAAAATTTCTGCTCTCAATTCAGTTAAACCACATAAACTTTTCTCTAAACTAGAGTTTTTATAACCAGATTCTCTTGGGATACTAACACAATTTCCTTTATCGTCATACGACCATAAATGATAAAAGCATGTTAGTTTTTTCGCGTTTCCACTTGGGGAATGGATAATTTTAGCACCACGATGAGAGCATACATTTATAAAACACCTTACTTTGTTATCACTTCCTCTTATGATAATTAGGGGTTGGCCTATAAATGATAATGTTCTGTAATCGTATTTGGAAATTACCTCACTTTCGTGACAAGCAAAATGCCAAGTCTTGAAAAAAATATTTTTTTTCTCATGTTCAAACACCTTCTCACTTGTATAAACATCTCCACTAACGTAATGGGTGTCTGGGAGGGCTGATTTTCTTTTTATCGCCTCAGGATTATTGTAATTCATTAAAACTCGCTGTCTTTGATATTTTATGATAAAATATAAAATTTAAACAAATATTATAATATCAAAATTACCATTACTATTGAAGATTGTAGAAAAAAAAAATTACTTAAATTTAAAATCCCAGAATTCGCCTCGCTTTTAATTTGTTTTTGCCATAAAAAAAGAACTACATGTAATTAGGTCTGTATAGGAGAGAAGAATGAAGTCATCTATTTTTATTTTATTAGCCCTAATAGGAGGTGGATTGATCCCTTTCCAAGCAGCAATTAACGCAAGCTTGGCTAAAAACTTTGGAAACCCTTTTTTAGCAGCTGTTACATCAACATTTATTTCATTTTCTTCATTATTAATAATTATAGTACTATCAAGACAGCCTATTAATATTTCTATAAATGCTTCTTGGTGGGTTATTCTTGGAGGCGGATTAATTGGAGCATTTGTTGTCTTTATTAGCTTATCATCTGCTCCTGTTTTAGGAGTTTCAACCTTATTTGCTGCATTGTTTTTAGGCCAATTGATTGCCTCAATATTCATTGACCACTTTGGACTGTTAGGACTCCAGGTAAGAACTATAGAT
>MDTA01020421.1_pt1 | contig 10668 bp, 13 predicted proteins | sample 811151 | NCBI WGS metagenome assembly MDTA01 (sample SAMN05326648, study PRJNA326480) | marine metagenome | isolation source: seawater | place: Indian Ocean: South | collected 2010 | reverse complement strand
GTCAAAAATAATATTTTCATCTGGGTATTCATATCCCCAATACCATTGATATCCGACAGCTTTGATTGTTACATCTGCTTTAGGTATTTCGTCTTGTGAGTATAAAACTTTAAATGAAGGAACTGCCATAACAATCAAAATTAAACACGGAACTAGCGTCCAAATAACCTCGATTAATGTATTATGGCTTGTAGTAGACGGCACTTGATTCTTCGAAGCTCTGTATCTTACACATACATATAAAAGTAAAAATAAAACAAAAGCTGTAATTGCTGTGATAATTGGCACTAACATGTAATCATGAAACCAAACAATATCGTCCATACTTTTTGAGGCTGACTTTTGGAAACCTAATTGCCAGTCCTTGGGCTCATTAGCTAAGATCGCTGTTGGCCATATGAAGAAAAGTGTGTAAGTAATTTTTTTTATCATGAGTTTTTATACAGTTTTTAGATGATTTCACAATTTCAATTAATGCGACAATTAATGAAATTTATTGATGAAATTAACTAATGAAATCGCGCTTATTACGGCAGTATCAGACCTAAGAATGTTTCTAGACATTGTAAACGGTTTAACTTCAGGATTTTTAAGTATGAACTCACGCTCAGATGGAGAAAAATCTCCCTCAGGACCAATTAAAATACATATTGATTTATTGTCTTTAAAATCTTCAATATTTAATTTGTCTTTTGAATTAACGTCAGCAAATAATAGTTTTGTTTTTTCGTCTAAATTTTCTAAAAAATCTTTTAATTTAATTACCTTTAAAATTTCAGGAGGAACCAACTGATTAGATTGCTCAGTTGCCTCTATAACTATTTTTTTTGCTCTTTCAATATTCAATTCTTTTACTTCAGTTCTTTCTGAAATTATTGGAATTATTTTGCTAACACCAAGTTCAGTAGCTTTTTGCAAAATAGTTTCTAATGGATTTTTTTTTACTAAACAAAAAGCTAATTCAATTTTAGAGAAATTACTTACTTCTTTGATTTTTTTTAAAAACTTCACTTCAACTCTATCTTTATCTAAAAAAATTACTTCACTTTTCCATTCTCCGTATTTATTAAAAAAATTTAGAATAGATCCTCTCTTAAGTCGCATTACATTTACTAAGTAATGAGTGTGTTCTTTGGTCAGTAATCTTGTTGTATTTTCTACTATACTGTCTGGATGATATAATCTAATATTCATTAAACATATAATATAAACAAATTTTAAAATATAAAGGAGCATTAATGAAAAAAGGTAAAAGAGCTGGGGAATCTCCGATAGGTGTCGATGTAATAGAGGGAAAATCTTACTTTTGGTGTACTTGTGGTACAAGCACTAAACAACCTTTTTGTGATGGATCTCATAAAGGAACTGATTTTGCGCCTTTAAAATACTTAGCTGATCAAACAAAAAAAGTTTTTTTTTGTTCATGTAAACAAACTAATGATCCTCCGCTTTGCGATGGTTCTCATAATACTTAAAAAATATGTATACAAAAGCTGTAGTATTTGATGCTTATGGTACGCTGTTTGATGTAAATTCAGCTGCAGAAAAGTGTAAAGATAAAATTGGAAATAAATGGGAAGCTTTCGCAAGTTTTTGGCGAACTACTCAACTTGAATACACTTGGCTCAGGAGTTTGATGAAAAGACATAAAGATTTCTGGCAAGTAACTGAAGATAGTTTAGAAAAATCCATGAAAGTTTTCAACATAAACAAAAGTTTGAAAAATGAGTTATTAAATTTATATAAAATTTTATCTCCTTATCCAGAGGTAAAAAAAGTTTTAGAAAATTTAAAGAATAAAAATTTAAAAATCGCTATACTTTCTAATGGAACCCCTGACCTTCTAAAAAAATTAGTCTCAAGTAATGATTTGAACAACTTGTTTGATGACCTTTTTTCCGTTGAGGAAGTAAAAATTTATAAACCTGACTCAAAAGTTTATGAAATTCCAACTAAAAAATATCAAATTAAATCTAATGAAATAACTTTTTTGAGTGCGAACACATGGGATGTTTCTGGAGGAGGAAATTATGGCTATAATTCCATTTGGGTTAATAGAAATAATTCACAATTTGATATTCTTGATTATCAGCCAAAAAATGAAATTGGCAACTTAACGCAGCTACTTGATATAGTTTAAACTTTTTATATATTAATCATATGTCGCAAATTGAAATTAAAAAGATTGTAAAAGCTATCAGTGCATCAGACGGTGCTGGTGTAAAATTAAAAAGAAGTATTGGCACTCCTGAAGCTGATTATATAGACCCATTCTTAATGCTTGATGAGTTTGGGTCTGAAAATAAGGATGATTATGTTGCTGGTTTTCCACCTCATCCTCACAGAGGCATTGAAACAGTTACTTATATGTTAAATGGTGAATTTGAGCATAAAGATAGCACTGGCGCTAAAGGTATTATGGCGTCTGGGGACGTACAATGGATGAAAACTGGCAGAGGAATTATTCACTCTGAAATGCCAGCTATGAAAGAGGGGAAACTTTTAGGCTTTCAACTTTGGATTAATATGCCATCAAAATTGAAAAAAAATAAACCTGAATACCTTTATATAAAAGGTAAAGATCTTGGAGAGCATAAAGACAATGAAAAAACTGTCAAAGTTATCGCTGGAAAATACAAAAAAGCCGAAGGACCTGAAAAAAATCATAACGTTGAGCCTATTTACTTTCATATTGTTTTGAATGAAGGAAAAGAATTTGATTGTGAGGTTCCTGATAGTCATAACTCTTTTATTTATTTGCTGAAAGGTGAATTGAAAATAGGAGATAAAGGTCGAGACAAAACATTTGACTCAAGCTTAATTCTTCTTGAGCGTGGCAACAAACTAAAAGTTCGAGCAAACAAAAAATCAGAATTTTTGTTTATAGCTGGTAAACCTATTGGTGAACCTATTGCTAGAGGAGGGCCTTTTGTAATGAATACAAAAGCAGAAATACTTGAAGCTATTCAAGACTATAATAACGGAACATTTGCTAAATATTAAAAGTTCAAGTACGTTTCCCAAAAATGCCAAAATCTATTATTATTAAAAAAAATGGTGGACCTGAAGTTTTAGAAATTCAAGATATTAAGGTTGGTTCTCCAGGTCCTGATGAAATAAAAGTAACTAATCATGCTATAGGTTTAAATTTTATCGATACTTATCATAGGTCTGGCTTGTACCCTTTGCAGTTACCTAGTGGTATTGGTTTAGAAGCAGCTGGGAAAATTGATGAAGTTGGTGCAAATGTAACTGACTTGAATAAAGGAGATAACATTGCTTATGCCTCTATACCTCTAGGAGCTTATTCTCAACAAAGAATAATACCTGCTAGAATAGCGGTTAAGTTACCTGATGGTATTTCGTATGAAATAGCTGCTACGTTAATGACTAAAGGCTTAACAACAAATTATCTTTTGACAAAAACATATCAACTCAAAGCTAATGAGATTGTTTTATTTCATGCTGCTGCTGGTGGTGTAGGTCAAATATTTGCTCAATGGGCTAACAGCATCGGCGCTAAAGTAATTGGGACTGTTGGCTCAGATGAAAAAATTAAAGTCGCAGAAGAAAACGGTTATGTTAATGTAATTAATTATTCAAAAAAAGATTTTGCAAAAGAAGTTATGAAAATAACAAATAACCAAGGTGTGTCTGCAGTGTTTGATGGGGTAGGAAAAAAAACATTTCAGGGGTCTATTGCATGCCTTAAAACAAGGGGAATGATGATTAGTTTTGGTAATGCTTCAGGCCCATTGGATCCTGTGAATATTCCAAAATTTATTCAGCCTAAAGGTCTTTATTTGACAAGACCTTCTATAGCTCAATATTTTACTAATAGAAAAGAATTACAAAAAGGAGCTGATGAAATTTTTGAAAAAATTAAATTTGGAAAGATCAAAATTAAAATTTTCAAAACTTATAAATTATCTGAAGCAAAAAAAGCTCACGAAGAATTAGAGTCCAGAAAGTTGTTGGGTCCAGCAATATTAATTCCTTAATGCATAAAACGGTAATATCCCCCTGTATAAGTATTTGTAAGTCCGATCCATTAACTAATTATTGTTATGGATGTGCAAGAACCCCTGAAGAAAAAAAAATGTGGAAAGATGAAAATACAACCCATGAATGGAAATTTAATAACTTAAAAGAAATTAAAAAAAGAATGCAAGGTTGGCAATTAAAAACTTTTAAAGAATCCTATCGTCACAAAATTAAAAATGGTATTTCATTATTTAAAAAAAAACAGTTAGAAGAAAAATAATTATAAATCCTTTTTCATTGAGTCCATATCACTAAGATGGAATTTTAAAGCCTGATTTGAAAGTCTTATCTCTTGTAAAAATAAAAAAATTGATATTATCATACAAATGCAACATGCTGCAAAATTTAGTCGAGCTACCTGCAAAGTATTTATGTAAAGCATTAATACTGTCGACATATTGAAAAGAAATCCAAATGCAGCAAATCCCATTACATATTTTAATAAATTAGTTCTTTTGTTTAAAACATGAAGTTGATTTTCCCATTCAGGAGGAACTTTCTTTTCAAAAGTATACTGATCGTGAATTTGTCTTATTAAGGCACTTAATGTATGGAATCTATTGCTATACATGGTCATCATTAGCGGTATAGCGGGAAACATTAATGCAGTAACTGTGTAATCTATGTCCATTTCGAATCAAATTGATTATGAAGATAGTGTTTGATATTTACAAGTCATATTTTCATGAAAGATTTAAAAATATTTATTGAATTAACAAGATTAAATAAGCCTATTGGATTTATGCTTCTGTTCTGGCCTTGCGCATGGGGTCTAGCCTATGCATATCCCATGAATAAAGATTTAAATATTTTATTTTATTATCTAATTTTATTTTTTTTTGGCTCAGTGCTAATGAGAAGTGCGGGTTGTATTATAAATGACATTGTTGATAAAAAATTTGATAAACTAGTGCGAAGAACTAAAGAAAGGCCGATTACTTCAGGAAAAATTTCAATTAATAAATCTTTAATATATGCAGGAACTCTTTGTGTTTTAGCTTTTTTAATTCTTATTCAGTTTAATTTATTTACAATATTTTTAGGTATGGGATCTATGGTTTTAGCTTTTTCATATCCATACATGAAAAGAATTACTTATTGGCCACAATTATTTTTAGGTCTCACATTTAACTGGGGAATCATTATGGCTTGGGCCGCAATAAATAATGCTATTTCTATTGAAATAATTTTTCTGTATGTGTCAGCCATATTTTGGACATTGGGGTATGACACCATTTACGGGGTTCAAGATATGGAAGATGATGAAATTATAGGTTTAAAATCAACATCAATTAAATTTAAGAAAAATATTAAATTTTTTGTTGGATTTGCTTATTCGATATCATCACTTATTTTGATATTTTTATTTAAAGATAAACTCGGGCTAAACATATTTACAGGTTTTGTAATTTTTTTTATTTTTTCACTTTTTTATCAAGTTATGAAATTTAACAAATTAAAAGCTGAAAGTTGTTTAAAAGCTTTTAGATTAAACAATTTTTCAGGCCTATTATTATTTCTGGGTATTTGTGCAACTAATTTATAAAAATGAAATTTCAAGAACTTAAACAAATATTAAAACGATTATATAAAGAATATATAAGCAAACACCTCAAAAGAATTTTTTTAGCTTTATTCTTATCAATATTAGTTGCAGGGAGTACCTCTAGTATTGCATGGCTATTAGATCCCGCTGTGAAAAAAATTTTTATTGATCAAGATAGAACTTTGGCTTGGCTGATACCTCTTTTGATTATACTTGCCTTTGCAACAAAAGGATTAACTTTGTACTTTGCAAGGATAAATATAATTAGGGTTTCACAAGAAGTATGTGGTGAAATCCAAAAAAAGATTTCTAATAATATTTTATTTTCAGATATTAAGACTATAGATAATCGACATTCAGGAAAATATATTTCAAATATAATGTACGACTCTCACCAAGTCCAACAGCTTGTTGGTGTTGGAGTGCTTAACTTAATGAAAGATAGTTTTTCAGTTGTGGCTTTAGTTTCACTAATGTTTTATCAAAATTGGAAATTAGCAATGTTTGCTATTTTAATGATACCTCTTGCAGGAGGGCTTGCTAAAAGTTTAGGAAGAAGAATAGCAAAAGTAGTTACACAAGCTGGTGAAATTTCAGGAAATTTAGCAACATTTTTGTCAGAAATGATTAAAGGTTCAAAAATGATCAGAATTTATCAAAGAGAAAAAAGTGAAGATAAAAAAGGAAATAAATTAATAGATGACTTGGTAGAAAAAAATATAAAACATGATAGCGTTATTATTAGAGCTACACCGATAATGGAAACATTAACTGGTTTAATGATAGCTGGGTTTATATTTTTTTCAGGGAAACTAATTTCAGCTGGAGAACTCGAAGTAAATAACTTTTTTTCATTCTTAGCCGCGATGATGTTAGCATATCAACCGATTAGAGCTTTAGCCACTATAAATATGGTTGCTTATCAAGGGGCGGCGGCATTTAAGAGAATTTCAAAAATTATTGACAAAAAGATTGAAATTCAAAATGAGCTTACCTCTCCTGATCTAAAAGTTAAGAATTGTAATATAATCTTTGAAAACGTAAGCTTTAAATATGACTCAACTGATGACAAAGCAATTAAAAACTTAGATTTAAATATCAAAGGAAATGCAATGTCTGCTTTAGTTGGCCATAGTGGAGCTGGAAAAAGCACAATAATAAATTTACTTCCTAGATTTTATGATCCGCAAGAAGGAAAAATAATTATAGATAATCAAGAAATTTCCAAAGTATCTCTTGATTCTTTAAGAAAAAATATATCGTTGGTTAGTCAAGATGTAATCCTTTTTGATGATACGATAAGAAATAATATCGCCTACGCAAAATTTGATGCCTCGGATGATGAAATCATTAATGCTTGTAAATTCGCTGCTGCTGAAGAATTTATTGATAAAATGCCAAATAAATATAATACAATTGTAGGTGAAAATGGTGTCAAATTATCTGGAGGACAAAAACAAAGAATATCAATTGCAAGAGCTATACTTAAAAAGTCACCGATTATTTTACTTGATGAAGCAACTTCCTCTCTTGATACTGGTTCAGAAGAAATAGTGCAGAACGCAATTTCAAATTTAACTAAAAACAAGACCACAATAGTAATAGCCCACAGACTATCAACAATTCATAATGCAGATAAAATTTTTGTTTTAAAAAACGGAGGTTTAATTGACTCTGGGAACCATGAAAATTTAATTAAGTCTTGCATGGAATATAAATCGTTATATGAAAAACAATTAAAATAGGTAAAATGTTTAATCTTTATAGTTTTTTCACATTTTTTTTTTACCCGGTTTTTGTAGTACTAATTTTTTTAAGAAAATTCATTAATAAAGAGGACAGAAAAAGATATAAAGAAAAATTATTTTCATCAAATTTCAATGTAAAAAAAAATAATAATAAATTAATTTGGTTTCACGCTGCTAGCATTGGTGAAGCTCAAAGTATAATTCCATTAGTTAAAAAGATTACCAAATTACAAAAAAATACTAATGTTCTTATAACAACAATTTCTTTAACATCATCAAATTTAGTGAATAAAGAATTTAAAGACAATTATCAAGTTGAACACCGCTTCTTTCCTTTAGATGTCAAATTTTTAATTAAAAAATTTTTATCAGATTGGAAACCAAGTATTGCTATTTTCATAGACTCTGAAATTTGGCCAAATTTTCTTTTAGAAATTAATAAAAAAAAAATTCCACTTATTTTATTAAACGGAAGAATTACAAAAAAAACATTTTTAAGATGGAATTTGATATCAAATACTGCAAGAAAAATATTTGCTTTGTTTGATTTATGTTTAGTGGCTAATTTTGACTCTGAAAAGTATCTTAAAACTTTAGGTGCAAAAAATATCAAAAACTTAGGTAATTTAAAGTTTGCCTCAGAAAATAAATCAAGCAAGGCTCTACAGATAAAAAACGAAAATTCAAAAAATAAAAAATTTTGGTGTGCTGTTAGCACTCACAGGGGGGAAGAATCTTTTATAATAAATGCTCATTTAAATTTGAAAAGAAACGGAAAAAATTTTATCTGCATTATTATTCCAAGACATATAGCTAGAATTAAAGAGATTTCTAATATTTGCAAAAATAAAAATTTAAATTTTCAAATTTTATCTGATAAAGATTTGATAGACGAAAAGAGTGACATAATAATTGTAAATTCTTACGGACATGTACCAAAATATTTAAAATTGTGTAAAAGTGTTTTTATAGGTAAATCTCTTTTAAAAAAACTAGAAGCAGTTGGTGGACAAAATCCTATAGAAGCAGCTAAGTTTGGATGCAAGATTTACCATGGTCCATATGTGTATAATTTTAAAGACATATATCAACAATTAAGTAAATATAAAATTACAGAAAAAGTCAGCGACGATGTTGATTTATCGAATAAAATAAGTTTTGATTTAAATAACCAAAATGGAGTCATCAATCAAAATGTAATTAAAGATATAAACGAACTTGGAAACAAAATTTTAAATAAAACTTTTGATGAAATAAAAAAATTTGACTAAAATGAAAATGTTAAAACCAAAGTTCTGGTTCATAAAAAATTCAATTTTATCTTTTTTGTTGTTGCCATTATCTATTTTACTCCAAATATTGGTTAAACTAAAAAAAATAGTCTCCATTGAAAAAAAGGTAAATATTCCAATTATTTGTATTGGAAATATTTTTATTGGTGGTACCGGAAAAACCCCTTTGTCAATATTTGTTGCTCAAGAGTTAAAAAAAAATGGTAAAAGTCCATCCATAATAAAAAAGTATTATTCAAATCATGAAGATGAACACAATTTGATAAAAAATAAAATTGAATGTTTGTATTTATCAAAAAAAAGGATTGACGCTATTCATAAAGCCGAGGAAGCCAAATGTGACTTGGCTATTTTAGATGATGGCTTTCAGGATTATTCTTTGAAAAAAGATTTAAATATCTTATGTTTTAATGAAAAACAATTAACAGGAAATGGTATGACCATTCCTTCTGGACCATTAAGAGAAAATATAAGCTCAATAAAAAAAGCTGAAATAATAATAATTAATGGACAAGTAAATAAATCATTCGAGAAAAAAATTTTAAATATTTCAAAAAATATTGAGATTTATTATTCTCGTTATGTTCCACAGAATATAAGACAATTTGATGGAAAAAAACTATTTGCTTTTGCTGGAATAGGCAACCCAGATAATTTTTTTGATCTACTCACTCAAAACAATCTTTTAGTAAAAAAAAAAGTTTCTTATCCTGATCATCATGAATTTACTATATCGGAACTAGAGGAAATTATTCAATATTCATATAGAAATAATTTACAACCGATTACAACTGAAAAAGATTATTATAGAATTAAGAAATTTGGAATAAAAAATTTAGATTATTTAAAAATTGACTTAGAAATTTTTGAAAAAGATAAGTTCATTAAAAAGATAATAAGTTATTTATGAGAATTATAAAATATTTTTTTGAAGCTTTAATTATTTATTTATTTTTTTTTATAATTAAATTATTGGGACTAAATCTTAGTAAAAAAATTTTTTCTTTTTTGTTTAGACATATTGGACCAATTATTAAATCAAAAAAAATTATCGATGAAAATTTTAAAAATTTCTCAGTTAATATTTCTAATATCGAAAAAAATTTGATTATTTCAAATATGTGGTCTAATTATGGAAAAACTTTTGTTGAATATATTTTTTTAAAGAAATTTAGAAAAGAAAATTCTCACGTTAAGATAATTGGGAAAAATATTTTAAATGATATAAAAAATAGTAATAAACCAGTGGTTTTTATTTCGGGTCATTTTGCAAATTTTGAACTTATGTCTATGGAAATCACAAAGGCAGGTGTTCAGTTAGCAACAATTTATCGCCCCTTAAATAATATCTTTCTTAATCCTTTTATGGAGCATTTAAGAAGAAAATATATTTGCAAAAATCAAATAAAAAAAGGAAGAAGAAGTATGAGAGAAATTATAAATTATTTAGAAAAAAAAAGTAGTATTGCTCTAATGATTGATCAAAGGTTAAGTGAGGGTGAAAAAATAAGTTTTTTTAAAAAAGACGCATCAACAACTACATTACCTGCTCAAATAGCTTTAAAATATGCTTTAAATATCGTACCAGTTTTTATAGAAAGAAAAAAAGATGACTCATTTGAAATCGAATTCAAAAAACCTATAAATATTTCAAATATCAAAGATAAAATTCAAATTTCCTTAAAACTAAATAAATTAATAGAGGATATGATTATAAAAAATCCTAGCCAATGGATTTGGACTCATAATAGGTGGAAGTAAAATCTAATCTTTCTTTAAATTTCTCAAACGTATATTAACCTCTATTGGAGAATAATACGCTTCTTGTAAATCTACGTTCCAATAATTTAAGTTTTGAAGTTGTATTTCTTTTCCAGAAACTGCACAATTCACAAAATTTCCTTCTTCGATAATATCAAATGAGTTGTGTTTATAAAGAAGTTTAGCTTTTTTTTTATTCATCTATAAATTATATATAATATATTTTTTCATATGAATATTGCTTTAATAGGAAGTGGTGGAAGAGAGCATGCTTTAT
>MDTA01010399.1_pt1 | contig 10669 bp, 11 predicted proteins | sample 811151 | NCBI WGS metagenome assembly MDTA01 (sample SAMN05326648, study PRJNA326480) | marine metagenome | isolation source: seawater | place: Indian Ocean: South | collected 2010 | reverse complement strand
TGCATGTTGTAAGGTGGATCGGCAAAAACCAAATCAAAAGTTTTATCTGGAATTTTTTTTAATTCCTTTAAACAATCACCATTTAAAATTCTGTTAGAAAATTTTGACATTTTCTAGATTCAACTCTAAATTGAATCTTGGGTCAATATGTTTTACGTGAAAAAGGGGGTTTTTAGTAATTTAAAAATTATTTTAACAACATGTTGTGTACTGGCTTAAAATTTTTTCTATGCAATGTAGATAAACCAAAAATTTTCAACCTTTTGATATGTTCTTTTGTTCCATAGCCAAAATTTTTTTCCCAGAAATAATCTTTATATTTTTTTGACATCTTTATCATCAATTTGTCCCTATATACTTTTGCTAAAATAGAAGCTGCGCTAATGCACTTTATTTTTTCATCACCTTTAATTATGGCCTTACAATTACTTAAGCCTTTAGGTAAAAAATTTCCATCAACAAGAACTATTTTAGGTTTAACGGCCAATTTAATAATAGCTCTTTTCATGGAGAGTAGAGAAGCTTGTAAAATATTTAATTTTTCTATTTCTTTAACAGATGCGATACCTATTGAAAAAAAGGAATGTTTTTTAATATTTTTTGAAATCTTTTCTCTTTGATTAAAAGTTAATTTTTTAGAGTCCTTGATTTCATCTAAAATTGCACTACTTTTTAAAATAACTGCAGCCGATACAACAGGTCCAGCCAAGCAACCTCTTCCAACCTCATCAACTCCTGCAGTGGTAAAATTAGCTTTCAATTTTTATTTTTAATTCTTTAATTTTTTCTCTAATCATTTTTAAATCTATCCATGACATCTTTTTTTGGTCAGGTTGCCTCATTAAAAAAGCTGGATGAAATGAAGCTATTACCTGTGTTTCACAATGACCAATTTTTTTTTTTATCCATTTACCTCTTGCCTTTGAGATTACTTCCTGATCACCAATAATTGTATTAAGTGCGGTACTTCCTAGTAAAATTAAGATTTTTGGATTGACTATCTCTATATGCTTTATTAAAAACGGCAAGTATCTCTCAATTTCTTCCTCAGAGGGCTTCCTATTCATCGGTGGTCTATAATTAACAACATTTGTTATATACACACTTTTTCTATCGAGTTTTATTGATAGCAACATTTTGTTAAGTAACTGTCCAGCTCTTCCAACAAAAGGCAATCCCTCTTTATCCTCGTTCGCTCCTGGTCCTTCTCCGATAATCATAATTTTTGAATTTAAATTACCGTCAGAGAAAACTAAATTTTTTGCATTTTTCTTTAATTGACAGTTTTTAATACTTTTTATTGAGTTTTTGAGATTATTTAAAAGCTTTTCCTTATCCTTATTATTTAAATTTTTTGTAGGCATGTATCTATTTATAGATTTATTATCATATATAAAGTTATGATTAATTAAACTATAATATTTAAAAAGCTTGTTTAATTTGCTATTAATTTTTTTGACCATTTAATTATGAAATTTTTTAAAACCATAATACTAATTTTAATATCTTTTTGTATATTTAATTTTGCTAATACCAAAGACTTTGTTAAAGTATATAAACAAGACAAAATATCAAAATATTTTTCAGGCGTTGTATCTTTAAATGACAACGAATACGGGAATTCATATAATTATTTAAAAAAACTAGATGGATTTGAAACATCTCATTTCAATTTTTCCCAATTGTTCCAGTATACACTTATTAATCTAGGGAAATTTGATGAAGCCTATATTTATTCTAAAAAACTTGAAAGGAAAAAAATACAAACCTTTGAGAGTAATCTTATAATTGGAGTTTTTTATCTTAAAAAGGGAGAATACAAAAATGCAGCAAAATATTTTAAAAAATTAGAGGATAGAAATCAAACATTTTTGTTACAGAGTTTACTTTCAGAGTCTCTTAATACGTGGATACTATTTCCTACATTAACTCAGAATGAAGCTAGAGAAAAAATTAAAAAAATTTCAAATACTTTTGAAAATGTAAAAAAAATTCAAGAAACTTTCTCCTATTGTTTTTACAACAACAACAAAACAGATATTCAATTTGAAAAACTAATTTCAGACAGCAAAATAGATTTTTCTAGATATAGTTTTTTTTACGCTAACTACTTATTTGAAGAGGGCAAAATTGATAAAGCCAACGAGGTAATAGATAGTTCTTTAAAAAAATTCCCAAGAAATTTAATTTTGGGGCAAATGAAAGATGATATGGAGTCTAAAAAAATAAAATATTTTAGCAATAAATTTGATTGTGAGAATTTATCAAATGTAATTGCAGAAATATTTTATATAATTTCAAATGTAACTTCGACACAAAATATGTACGCTATCTCAAATTTTTATTTAAGTTTAGCAAAGTTTTTAAATCCTAATTTTATTTCTTTTGATACTTTATTAGCAGAAAATTATTATATGATAGATAAGTATGATGAATCTATAAAAGTTTATAAAAGGATTAAAAATAAAGGAAATATATATAATTGGTATGCTTCAAAACAAATTGCGAGCATACTTGTAGAACAGAAAAAAAATTCTCAAGGTCTAAAGTTTTTAAAAAAAAGCTTTAATAACTTTTCCAATCCAAGTGTTTATCAAATTTACGACTACGCAGAATTTTTAAAAAGGAACGATAAATTTACAGATTCTATTGTTTTATTCTCTAAAGTTTTGAATGAAGTAAATGAAGATCACGAACTTTTTTCTAAGTCTTCTGACGGGCGGGGAATATCCTATGAAAGAACAGGGGAGTGGGAAAAAGCAGAAAAAGACTTTTTAAATTCTTTAAGAAAGTCACCAGATCAAGCATATGTACTAAACTATCTTGCTTATTCCTGGATTGAAAAAGGAATAAATATTGAGAAATCTTTAAGTATGTTAAAAAAAGCAAATGATTTAAAAAAAAACAATGGGTACATAACAGACTCTTTAGGTTGGGCTCTTTTTAAATTGAAAAGATACAATGAAGCAGAAAAATATCTTAGAAAAGCAATTAAGATAATGCCTGCAGACCCAATTATTAATGATCATTATGGTGACTCATTGTGGATGAAAAATCAAACTTTACAGGCGAGATATTATTGGAAGACTGCATTTGAACTTGAAGGAGCTGAGGAAGATTTGAAGAAAAAAATTGAAAAGAAACTTTTGATGGGGCTCGAAGAGTAAAAAATTGATGCCAAAATCTTATTGTAAAATCAATTTATTCTTAAGGGTAAATAAAAAGTTAAAAAATAAACTACACAACATACAAACTGTTTCTTTCTTATTAAACTTGTACGACAGAATCGAAGTCAAAAAAATTAAAAATAATAGAGATTTGATAGTTTTTAAAGGTCCATTTAAAAGGCTAATCAGTAAAGGAAACAACACTATTGCTAAGACATTACTCTTTTTAAGAAAAAAAGAACTGATCAATAAAAACAACAAATACAAAATTATAATTTTTAAAAATATTCCTGTTTTCTCAGGGCTCGGAGGTGGCACCTCTAATGCAATGACACTTTTGAGGTATTTTCTAGGAAAACATATTAATTCAAAAACTCTGAATTCATTTCAAAATTATATTGGGTCAGACCTAAAATTATTTTTATACAATAAAGTCATGCAAAAAAATTTAAAAAGCTTTAATAAATTTAGACAAAATTCAATATTTAATTTTGTATTAGTATATCCAAAAAAGAAATGTTCCACAAAAGTTATATACTCAAAAGTAAAAAATTTTAGCTTTCCAACTAAGATTGACTATAACAAAGCAAGTCCTAAGAAATTTATTAAACTTATGAAATTAGAAAAAAATGATTTACAAAAGATAGCTATTTCCAAATATAATGTTATAGGAAGAGTAATAAATTTTATATCAATTCAAGAAGGTTGTTATATCTCAAGGATGACTGGTTCTGGATCAGTCTGTTTTGGCATGTTTAAAAGTAAAAAATCAGCAATAAAAGCAAAGAAAATTATTAAAAGGCATTTTCCTAAATATTGGTGTGTTTTTGCAAGAACTATTTAAATTTTGAATAATGTGGTATATCAAAATAATGTTTTGGGGCATAGCCAAGCGGTAAGGCAGTGGTTTTTGGTACCACCATCCTAGGTTCGAATCCTAGTGCCCCAGCCAAAAAAATGACAAAAATATCATTAAAAATAAATTTTTTAGATAAACTTAAAAGCAATCTTTTTCCATTTTATAAATCTAAAAACATTAAAAAAATATTCAAAATATTAAATAAATATAAGAAAAGCGATAAAGATAATGTGGCCATGTTTGTTGGAGGTTGTGTAAGAAAATATCTCACTAATGAAGTTGTAGATGATATAGATATAGCAACATCACTAAGCCCGTCACAAATAATCAAAATATTTAAACTAAGTGATATAAAAGTTATTGAGACTGGCATTAAACATGGAACGCTGACTTTAGTTTCAGAGTCTAAGAAATTTGAAATTACTACTTTGAGAAAAGATATAAAAACTTTTGGAAGACATGCAGATGTAGCTTTTACAGAGGATTGGAGAGCAGACTCCGAGAGAAGAGATTTTACAATTAATTCAATTTATTTAGACGATAAAGGAAAAATATACGATCCTCAGAATGGAGTTAACGATCTTAATTTAAAAGTAATAAGATTTATAGGAGATCCAAAAAAGAGGATTCAAGAAGACTATTTAAGAATTTTAAGATTCATTAGATTTTCTTTACAATATGAAAACTTTTACTCAAAAAAATCGAACATCAATGCTATCAAGTTAAGCTTGTCAGGTATAAAGAAACTTTCTAAAGAAAGAATTTTGGATGAACTTTATAAAATTTTAAAACTAAAAAATTTTCAAAATATAAATAAAAATGATGACTTGAAAAATATATTTTCCTTTATTTTCCCCGAATTTAAATATTTAGATCGTTTAAATAAGTTACAAGATATTAATAGGGGTATAACGAATATGGACCATAATGAAGATTTAATTTTATTAACAATATTGCTTGATGATAAAAACAATCATGAATATTTCTGTCATAAATATAAATGTAATAATAAAACGAAAGATAGGTTAGATCTATTCTCTAAAATTTTTATTAAATATAAGTCAGATAAAAACTTTTTAAACAAAAACCTTATAGAGAATATTTACATTTTTGGTAAAAAAAATATGAAAATATTTTCTTATTTTATTTATTTAGAAAATAAAAAGTTCACAATTTTAAAACTTAAAGAATTGATCAAAGATATAGAAAGTACTGAAACTCCTAAATTTCCCTATTCAGGAAAATTTTTAATTAAAAAAGGTGTTAGCAAAGGAGAGAAAATGGGCCTGATACTATCAGAATTAGAAAAAGCTTGGATAAAAAATAACTATCAATTATCAGATGAAAGTGTGCAGGCTATAATTAAACGATCAACAAACTAAATGTATTGTACTTTCAACACCTCAAAATTCTTTTCTCCAGAGGGAGTGCTTACCGTTACCATTTCTTTAACTGATTTTCCTATAAGACCTTTTCCTATTGGAGATTTAAAAAAAATTTGATTTTTAGAAATATCTGCCTCATCTTTACCAACAATTCTGTAAATTTTTTTTTTATTATCACCTAGATCTTGAACAGTAACAGTAGATCCAAAAATAACCACACCATTATTTTCTAATTTAGTTACGTCAATAACATTGGCTCTAGCTATAATATCATTTATTGCAATCACTCTACTTTCTAATTGAGCTTGTTGCTCTTTAGCAGCATGGTATTCTGCGTTTTCTTTCAAATCGCCATGTGAACGTGCTTCTGCGATTGCAGCAACAACTTTTGGCCTTTCAATATTTTTTAATTTATCTAGTTCAGATTTGAGTTTTTCTAATCCAGTTATTGTAATAGGTTCTTTTTCCATTTAATTCCATTTCGCTTTTGGAGGCAGAGACATTAAAATTGATTCAATATTTCCTCCTGAATTTAAACCGAACTTCGTTCCTCTATCATACAAAAGATTAAATTCAACGTATCTTCCTCTTTTAATATATTGCTTTTCTTTATCTTTTAAACTCCACTTAGTATTAATTTTTTTATTTATTATATCAGATGAAATATCAATAAAACATATACCTAGTTCCCTCACAAATTTAAAATTTCTTTCCCAATCTTTTGTTTCATAATCAAAAAAAACTCCGCCTATTCCCCTCGCTTCATTCCTATGAGGTAAAAAGAAATAATTATCACACCACTTCATATATCTTTTATAGTTTTTTTGATTTTGATTACATATCCTTTTAATTTTTTTGTGAAAGTAATTTTTCTCCTTTTTATCAATTAAAGATGGTGTAGCGTCCATTCCTCCACCAAACCAATTTTTGGAAGTTACAATAAATCTAGTATTAAAATGTAATGCAGGAATTTTTGGGTTTTTCATATGAGCTACTACAGAAGTACCTGAAGCCCAATATTTTCCATCTTTATTTGCACCAAGTATTTTAGATCTAAAATTTTTGCTAAAAATACCTGAAACTGTAGATTGGTTTACTCCAACTTTGTCAAAAACTTCTCCATTTGTTAAAAGAAAAGAAGTACCTCCACCTTCGGAACCCCCATTTTTGAACCACTCTCTTCTTTTAAACTTTTTTGGTTTTTTTTTATTTTTTTTTGACATTTGACTCTCTAAATCTTGAAATTGATTGCAAATTTCTTTTTGCAAGTAAATAAACCATTCACTAGCAAATTTTTTTTTGTTATTAATATCTTCTATCATTTAAAAAAATTATTTTGTCTTAAAGCCTCTGAAGTTAAAATTGCGACAGTAACAGCTACATTAAGTGATCTTGCCCTATGACTCAAGGGAACTTTGAGTTTTTCTTTTATTTGGTCATGAACTTCTTTTGGAACTCCAGCACTTTCTCTGCCGAAAAGTAACATGTCATTCTCTTTAAATTTAAACTTATGATAGGATTTGTTTGCTTTTGTTGTAATTAAAATAATTCTTGATTTATTATTTTTTTTTAGGAAATCATTAAAGTCTTGATACCTTTTAATTTTTGTTAAGTTTATATAATCCATTACAACACGCCTGAACCTTTTGTCATTTAAATTAAACCCACAAGGTTCTATTAAATGAATTTTAAGCCCAAAACACGCACCGATTCTTAAGATCGCTGCCGTATTTTGAGGAATATCTGGCTTAAAAAGCACTATATTGATCATTATTCTCAATTTTATGTGTCATTCTGACCCTAGAAATAATTACTATTTAGTTTTAATAAAGTATTATATTAGAAAACATCTTATATGGACAAGTCACAAAAAAAAAATAGAAGAGATTTTTTATTTACAGCAAGTTACACTATTGGTGCAGTAGGTCTCGGAGCAACAATATGGCCTTTAGTTGACCAGATGAATCCAGACAGTTCAGTAAAAGCATTAGCGACAACTGAAGTAGATTTAAGTCAAATTGAGCCAGGTAAATCAATAACAGTCCTTTGGAGAGGAAAACCAGTTTTTATAAAAAGAAGAACTCCTGAAGAGATAGCTGACGCCAGAAAAGTTAATTTAAGTGAATTAAAACATCCTGAAAAAGATGAAGATAGGGCAAAAAATTCTGAATGGCTTGTCATGTTAGGAATTTGTACTCATTTAGGATGTGTTCCTCTAGCAGATAAGGGTGAGTACAATGGTTGGTTTTGTCCATGCCATGGTTCACACTACGACACTTCAGGAAGAATTAGAAAAGGCCCAGCGCCTGTGAATATGGAAATACCAAAATATGAATTTGTTAACAACAATACAATTAAAATAGGATAAATTTTAAATGAGCGAAAACACTTACACACCCTCATCTAAATTTGGTAAATGGTTTAACGACAGACTTCCTTTACTGACTCTCGGAGCGCATTTAGCAGACTATCCTACACCTAAAAACTTAAATTATTGGTGGACTTTTGGAGGAATACTTACTTTTTGTTTAGTTTCACAGATTGTTACTGGAATAGTTTTAGGTATGCACTACGTTGCCCATGCGGATTTGGCATTCGATAGTATTGAACATATCATGAGAGATGTAAACTATGGTTGGTTAATTAGATACGTTCATAGTAATGGTGCATCAATGTTCTTTTTAGCAGTATACATTCATATTTTCAGATCATTATTTTATGGTTCTTACAAATCACCTAGAGAAATTATCTGGATTTTGGGTATGTTAATTTATCTTTTAATGATGGCCACAGCGTTTATGGGCTATGTATTACCATGGGGCCAAATGAGTTTTTGGGGAGCAACAGTTATTACAAATTTATTCAGCGCTATACCAATAATAGGAGATAGCATAACTACTTGGCTGTGGGGAGGATACTCTGTTGACAATCCTACTTTAACAAGATTTTTTAGCTTACACTATTTGTTTCCGTTTATAATTTTAGGTTTAGTGGTATTACACATATGGGCACTACATGTTCCTGGCAATAATAATCCAGTAGGCATAGATATAAAAAAATCCTCAAAAGATACTGTGCCTTTTCACCCTTACATAACAATAAAAGATCTTTTTGCTCTTTTAGTTTTTTTAATAATATTTGCTGGATTTGTATTTTTTTCTCCTAATGTTTTAGGTCACCCAGACAATTATATACCTGCTGATCCATTAGTAACTCCAGCACACATTGTGCCAGAGTGGTATTTGCTACCATTTTATGCAATCTTAAGATCAGTTCCAGATAAACTTGGTGGAGTAGTATTATTATTTGCGTCAATTTTTATTTTAATAGCTCTACCTTGGTTAGACAAAAGTAAAGTAAGATCAGCAATTTTTAGACCTATTTATAAATACTTTTTTTGGATACTTTTAATTGACGTTCTAGTTTTAGGCTATGTAGGTGCTATGCCGGCAGAAGGTTTATATTTATTAGTCGCTCGAGTAGCAACAATCTACTACTTTGCACATTTTTTAATTATACTACCTTTTTTAAGTTCTTATGAAAAGACAGATCCACTGCCTATGAGTATTTCTGAACCTGTGTTAAAAACTTAATTTATGTTTAAAAAAAAGTCTATTTTTTTCTTAATACTTTTTCTTTTATTTAATACAAGTTTATTTTCTGCTTCAGAAACAATAGAGCCTATAAAAGTAGATTGGGAATTTAAAGGTGCTACGGGAAAATTTGACAGAGCATCTCTTCAAAGAGGTTATCAAGTTTATAAAGAAGTTTGTTCAGCCTGTCATTCTATGAGATTATTAAGCTATAGAAATCTTGGAGAAAAAGGAGGCCCTGAGTTTTCTGTAGATGAGGTTAAAATTATTGCTGCAAGTGCCGAAGTTACTGATGGACCAGATAGCCAAGGTGAACTTTTTACAAGACCTGGAAGACCTTCTGATAAATTTGTTTCACCTTATCCAAATATTCAGGCATCAATAGCCGCTAATGGTGGGGCGTATCCACCAGATATGTCTGTTTTAGTAAAAGCCAGAAAAGGTGGAGCAAATTATATTTATTCTGTTTTAGTCGGTTATGAAGACCCACCTGCTAACTTCGAGCTTGATGACGGTGTATATTACAACAAATATATGGCTGGAAATAAAATAAAAATGTCAAATCCATTATCAGATGGAATTGTAGAATACGGAGACGGAACAAAGGCGACCGTAGAGCAAATGGCCAAAGATGTTACTTCTTTTATGAGTTGGGCTGCAGAACCACATTTAGAAACACGTCATAAAACAGGAGTAAAAGTAATTATATTTTTAATCGTTTTAACTGTCTTAGTTTATTTTAGTATGAAGAGACTTTGGTCAAGGATTGACTCGGAAGAATAAAACATCACCATCTTTTACAATATAATCTTTTCCTTCGATCCTAAGCTTTCCAATTTCTTTGCATTTTTCTGCGCTTCCATATTTAATAAAATCTTCACATGTAACTGCTTCAGCTCTTATGAAATTTTTCTCAAAATCTGTATGAATGACACTAGCAGCTTTAGGAGCGGGTGTATTTTTTTTTACAGTCCAAGCTCTACTTTCCTCTGGGCCAGAAGTAAAAAAAGTCTCTAACTCTAATAGATCATAACCTTCATTAATAAGCTTATTTAAGCCAGTTTTATTAAGGCCAATATCTTGCATAAAAGTCTCTTTCTCACTTTTATCAAGACCTGAAAGTTGATCTTCGATATCTGCACAAATATTTATTATTTTTTCATTAGGATATTTATTTTTAACTTTTTGAGTGTATTCATTACCTTCCTTTAGATTGTCTTCATCAACATTACAGACAATAATTTTCGGTTTAACACTTAATAAACCAATGTTTGATAGAAATTTTCGCTCTTCAAAATTATTTATTTTTACCTCAACTCCATTGTTAAGATCATTTAATTTTTCCTCTAAAATTTTGACTTCTTTTTCATCTAGCAGCTTTTTTTTACCTTTCTCTAGCTTTTTTTGAACAGTGTCTAAATCTGAGAGTATTATCTCAGTTTTAATTGTTTCAAGATCTTCATCAGGACTAATTTTAGAGTTTACATGAGTTATTTTCTCAGAATCAAAACATCTCACCAAATGTATAATTGCATCAACCTCTCTAATATGGGAAAGAAATTTATTACCCAATCCTTCACCTTTTGAGGCACCCTTTACTAAACCTGCAATATCTACAAATGTGATATTAGTGTAAATTTTTTTTTTAGAATTAGACAATTTAGC
>MDTA01161794.1_pt1 | contig 10670 bp, 7 predicted proteins | sample 811151 | NCBI WGS metagenome assembly MDTA01 (sample SAMN05326648, study PRJNA326480) | marine metagenome | isolation source: seawater | place: Indian Ocean: South | collected 2010 | reverse complement strand
TTTCTGTTTTAACGGATTCGGGGTGAAACTGAAGTCCATATAGACATCTATTTTTATGCTTTATTCCCATAACTAAACTTTTGGATTCAGCAATGATTTCAAATTCATTGGTTATTGTATTTCGATTAATAATTAATGAATGATAACGTGTTGCTTCAAAGGGATTATTTAATCCAAAAAATAACATGTCATCATTATGTTTAATCATAGAAGTTTTCCCATGAACTATTTCATTCGAATTAATAATTTCAGCTCCATAGCAAACTCCTATAGCTTGATGACCAAGGCATATTCCAAGAATAGGGATGGTATCTAATTTTTGAATGCATTCCAATGAGACTCTAGAATCTTTTGGGTGGCCAGGACCAGGTGAAATGATTATTTTTTTTGGACCTAACTTTATTATTTCATCAAATGTTATGGCATCATTTTTAACAACTTTAACATCAGAATTAAAATGTCCCACATATTGATAAATATTGTAGGTAAATGAGTCGTAGTTATCTATGATAAGAATCATGTAATAAATTTATTAACTTTTATTGAATTGAATTTAATCATTTTATTCGATAATTTTAATTATGCGTAAATCTTTAACAATAATATTCACACTTGTTTCATTAGTTTTTACATATACTGAAAGAGGATGGCAGCACCCTCAAACTGGTTGGGAGGTTGTGACAACTGAAACCATGTCCTTTTATCTGATTCAGTCTGCTTATTTAGATAATATGGAACTAGAAGACGGGAACAATGATGTTATTGGTGCTTTTTATGAAAATCAAAACATTGGTTGGGAGTTTTATAGTTCTCAACTTACTATTATCCCAACAACTGGTGATAATGGCTCAATGCCTAACTATCCATATGAAGGAGCACCTATTACATTTAAAATTTATGATTCATCATCGAATCAGATCATAGATGCTATTTCACTGGATGATGTACCTTTGTGGCATATTCAAGGATTTAATACGATTCGAAATTTATATTCATGTAACCAAGATTTTCCAATTTTAGATAATGGAGAATGTATACTTGATTGTATTGGAGATCCAAGTTTAGATGGCCAAATTAATATTCACGATATTTTAATGATAGTTGATCTGATTATCGATTGCGACTCTCCATTTAACTGTTTTGATGATAATATTGAATGTATGGATATGAACGAGGATAACATTATTGATATTTTAGATATATTATACATCGTTAATAATATTACTAGATGAAAAAGTCATTTGCTACAATTTTAGATAAAAGGTATGTTATAAATGATACTGAAGAACTTGAATTATTTAATATTAATGGATATTTCCCCAAAGAAATTTTTCAGCTTAAAAATTTAAGAATTCTCAAGTTAAGAGGAAGTGGCTTAGTTGGCCCAATCCCTAATCAAATTGAGAAATTAAAAGAATTAAACCACCTAGATTTGTCGCATAATAAATTGTCAGGCTTCATTCCAGTCGAGTTATTTAATTTGAATAAACTTACATCTATAAATTTGAAATCAAACTTTTTGAATGGAATTATCCCTCATGAAATTGGAGGTATAGACAATATTAGTCATTTAGATTTATCCGATAATAAATTAGAAGGTGGTTTGCCATCTTCAATTTGCAATCTAGGAAAAGTTTGGTATATCAATTTAACAAAAAATTGTCTTAGTGGAGAAGTTTCGGAAATTTTTTTAGAATTTGTTTCAAAAAAAAATTTACCACTAAGCAATATTATTAATGGCAACAACTTCAATTTAAATCTATCATAAAGTAAATAATCATTTAATTAAATAACTTAAATGTTAGGTAAAATTTTTAGTTATAGATATTAAATTTTAGTTCAAGAAAACACATTCTTTATATCTTGATTTATTCTAAGATATTCATTAGTTTTTCTCATTCACAAAAAATTCGATAAAATATGGAACTATAGATTGTTCCTATAGTTTAAAATAAAAAATATAAAGGAGAAATAGTATGTTCTCAAAAAGAGTGTGTCAAATTGTTTCATTGTCATTATTGGTGTTATTCGTGTCTGGTTGCGCTGGTGGGAGTAAATCTTCTGAAATTTCAGATCCGTGTTCGAAAGCACCTAAATGGTATGATAAACGAAAATGCCCTAAAGGATACTTATGTGGATTTGGAATGGCTAAAAGTGGTGATATGATGACAGCAGAGCTTAAAGCGCAAGGTTTTTCTAGGGCAAATCTTCAATCAAATCTAGAGCAAGCTGTATCAAATGTAATTGAGGGTGGACTAACTGAATACGAAGGAGCTCAAGACCTAGAACAAGATGTATTGAAATCTAAATTTCGTTTCTCTGTGGCAGGCTTAGTATCCAATGCTGTAGTTCACGATCAAGAATCAGAAACTTGCGGTGGTAAAAATTGGTACTGGGTGGTAACTAAAAAGGACCTAGATGGTGTTGATTGGAATGCACAGTTTAAAAAAGCCGCAGCAGAAATGCCAGAGGCCACACAGAAATTTATTGAAGAAATTGATGATTGGTCTGAAAGAGTAGAGCGAGAGCTAGGTTATTAAAAAAAAGATATTCTTTGTATCGTATCAAGGAAATAGTTGTATTTATTTTAATTATAATGGGAGGCTTGTATTCTAATTGCAATAGCCTCCCATTAAGTGTGCCATTAAATTACAAAGATTTTCAAGAATGTGAGAAAGAGTATCGTGAAAACTATTTCATCGGCAGGTCTAAAATTATTGGGATAGATGATGACGTATTAGTCAAGAGTAGGGCTCTTGAAGATTTAATTTCATTAATTGCAACATCTGTTGTTTCTGATATGGATGCAAGTATTGTTGAAAAAACAATCACTGTCGATAAAGTAGACCAAGAAGAAAAAGTTTACCAATTTGAAGATTATGTAATTCAAAATCTCCAAACAAAATCTGAAGCATATATTATGAGTCCTGAATATCGAAGATTTGAAATTGATAAACATGATTTTTGGTATGTTTTCAAAAAAAAATCTGATTTTTTTGATGAAACTAAAGAAATGAATGTATATGTTGAGCAGGAAGCTCGTGATTTTTTTGAAATTTGGAAAGAATCTTTAAATGTTCAATATCTTTTTAAAGCCTATATACTTGTACGTTCAATATCGGGTCATTCTTCGCCTCAAGATAATTCAACACTTGTTAAAATTTTAGATTTAAAAAATGAAATTGATCAACATTTTGATTTTTACATAAATGGCCTTGAATTTGAAGTGAAAACTAAAAATATTGAAGTTACTCTTGGAGAACTAAATACAACTCCTATTGAGGTTAAAGTTAACTTAAACTTAGACAAAATTGATGACTTAGATAAAAGAGATATAGGAAGAGCTTTTCCGGGCTCTGTCAATATTGTTTTAGAAGGAACTGCTAAGTCCACATATGGTTGGAAGAGAACGGAACTTGGATATATGAAGGAAAAGGCTGTTAATAGTAGGTCTTTTAATTTAAAAATTGGAACTATTACATCGAGCCTTAAAACCCAATTTATTTATTTTTATCCCTCAGTTGCTAGATTTAGCGGTCCTCCATTAATTGATTCAAAAATTGAAAGTGAAAGACGAGAGCTTGAGAGACTATTGCAAGATAAGTCAACTAATGGATCGTTCGGAGAGGGTCTTATACTTAACATAGATACTAAGATACCCTTTAGTTATAATAAAGATGAAATAAAAGCTAGACTAACTAATTTAGCTTTTGATAGTAAGGAATATAACAAAATATTTAATATAATTGAAAATTCAATCAATCAAAATTCTAAGTTTGTTTATGATTCAGAAAATCAAATTAAGTTTTTCGCTAAATTAGATCTTAATAATAAAAGAATAAGATTTGAATCAGATGAGTATAAGGAAATTTTTTCTGTAAAATATAGAGAAGTAAAAAAAAGATGGAACTCAACTAGAAAATTTTTTGATACTGAGGATTTGGTTAAAATTGCGAAGCCAATTCTAAGACATATTCAAAAAAAAGAGAAAAAAAGTAAAGAAATAACAATTAATTGTAATATGTGTAAAAAAGATAATTTAGTGTACTATACTCGAAAGGATAAATCTAGCCCCATAAAATTAAAGAAAGGGTTAGATAGTTTTACAATTTAAAAAGGCTCATTGCATAAAATTGAGTTAAGGCGAGACAACTTTACTTATCTTACTATCAATGATAATGAATTATTAGATTCTGATAGAGAAAATTTATTTGAAATAGTTAATGCCTATTTGATAAAAAATAAATCAACAAATAATGCATATTCTAAAGTTCTTGACGGTGAATTTGTATGCTTCCCTGATGAGGAAATAGTCCATTATAAATTAGATATACCTAATGGATATACTTTTGATGATTTTAAGATTAAGTGGAATAATACAGTCGTTAAAGATAAATATCTATTATCTAGTAAATATATTGATACAAATACATTATTTATTGAAAAAGATGGGTTTAAAATTGGTAAAAAAATAAGAGGTCAGTCGATATCTGACGATTATACTTATAGATCACTATCACTATCTCCAAATTTTTCATTTAAAAATTCTATTAATATTGCACTTCAAGTTAAGAAAGCAAAAATTTCTTTTTCTGATATTTTAATTCCAGGTTTCAGCAATTTCACTTTTTTTAAAGCAAAAAATAACAGCGCAATAATAGGTTTTTTGAAAATGTTCACCTTTTCATTATTAGCGAATAATATATATCAAGAATCCATTAAGTTTAATGATTCTAAAAATTTATATGAAAACTCGAAGAGTAATTATGAAAATAAATTAGATGGCTCACAGGAAGAATACGCAATGCTTTTTAATCAGATGAAGGGCGATTATGATCAAATGATAGAACATCAAAATATGAGAAATGCCTCATTGGTTTTACTAGGCGGTCTATATGGATATAATACATTTGAATTATTAAAAATAAGGTTCAAACTATAGCTTGAATATTAAATTTTACATATTATTTATTATTTTATGTTATTCATGCAAAGAAGCTCCAATGCAGGCTAATAACACTCAGGATATTAACTCTAATCAATATATAGCCCCTCCTAATTCATTATTAATTCAATCACATTCTCCAAACTCCATCAGTCTAATTTTTGATAATCATGAATTAGCTAGTCAAATTAGTATCGATAGACAGGGCGGAGGATTTGATACGTCATATGTGATTTCAAAGAACGAAAATGGAAATTTTATTGACGATCAAAATGTGGTTCATGACAATCAGTATAATTACTCAGCACGATATTATAATGATAATGGATATTCTGACTTTATTAATGGAGAGTTGTTTCATGATTTCCCTGGCGTGGAAAACTTTAACATAGACATTATCAATGAAAATTCTGTTAATATCAATTGGAGTTATGGTATTCAGGAGCATTTCAATAAGACATATGAATCATTAAATTGGAAGATTGTAAAAGAAAAATACAATGAAAATTCTCAAAGTTTTGAAGATCCTGTTGATATAAATTTGCTAGTGCCTATTTCTGAAAATGGCGATTATACGTATTCTGATACTGATAATATAGAGATTAATGACTCATTAAAATATAGTATATCTTTAAATATAAATAACATTGAATCAGATATAGTTAATCAGTCAATGAGAATTGATCTACCTCAACTTGATTCACTTCTATGGATACCTATGAATTCATCATCAATTGGAATTTATTGGGACATAGAGAATTCTGGCGTTTCAAATAGCAGTATTAATTCTGTCACAATTTATAATAATTTTAATTCGAATGATTATTTATATCAAGGAACTGATATTTCAGGTTTTTTTATCGACTATCTAACTAATGCTAATATATCCATTTCACCTAATCAAGAAGTTGAATACACTATAGAATGGTGTGGATTAAATGAATGTATGGATAGTGTTTTTTTAGCTAAAACATTTCCAGTTTACAATATGCAATATATCCCAGCGATGAATAATATAGATTTTAATGGGAACACTATTTCAACGGAGGCTTTTTATATTGATATTTATGAGGTTCATAATAACATATTTTTGAATAATGATAATTTAAACTCTGAACCTATTACATCTAGACCAAAATCAAACATTAATTTTCAAGAGGCACGAGATTACTGTAATAACAGGTCAAACTCGTATTGGGATCAGAACTTTGTGAATGTTTATTCCGGTAATAATGTAAATAATAATAATTTAGGTTTTAGACTGCCAACTGAATCTGAATGGTACGTTGCAGCAGCAGTCTTATACAATTGGGAGGATGGATCTACGACTAACTTTGATTACACAGTTCAAGTTGGCTCTGGCGTGATAAACTGTAATTATGGAAACATATTAAACTGTGGAGGTGAGGCAAAAGATGTTGGGTCATATAGTGATTTAAGTGATTGCACATACTGTTTAGAATCAACTTCTCCAAATGGTTTATATGACTGTAACGGTAATGTGAAAGAATGGGTAGAAAAGAGCAGTAATATTTATGAAGATATTAATTTTCAATACCCACATAGCAATAATCAATTGAATAGAGGAGTTATTATGGGTGGCGATTTTATGTCACCAGCATCCCAATCTAAAAATGATTTTTTAATATATGAAAACTTAGATTTTGAACATCCAACAATTGGATTTAGAACAATTATTCCGGCTAATCCCTTTTTAAATAGTATACAATGAAGATAGCTATCAAAATTAATTTAGTTTTTATTATCTTATGTTCATTTTTGATTTCAAAAGAAAAATTCATTTTTTTATTTGAATCAGATCAAAATCCATTCACAGGATCTAAAATAGAATGCACAATAAAAGATGAAAATAATCAAGATTTATGGTCTGGTGATATAAAGAAAAAGGGGACCTATTATCATGAAGGAGTAGAATATAATAAGTTTTTAATTGAATATAATTTTCAGAATTATTTTGATGAAGCTAAAGGATACCAATATTTAACAATTCAATTTTCAGGACAACATTCTCCCTCTAATTCATCTGAAACCATATATGTCAGTAATAATCAGGTAATTCATGAAAGGTTTTGGTACGGAGATAAAATTACAGATGAATACGCCATACTTAATCCTAGTAGTACTTATTTTAAAAGAAGTGAGTGCTTAAAAGATAAGTATAATACTAATCCCAAAGGATACATAATTAAATTAGGACTAATTCCCAGCCGGTTAAAGTTTAAATCTGAAATAAGAGATAGTAATGATGGTAGATTGATAAATAAGGATACTTATAAATTGTTAACAGATAAGCAATTCAGCTCATATTTGGAAATGACAGATGTTATTCAAAGAAATAGTGAGTATGAATGTGTTATAAGGGTAACACCAGGACAATTTGATGCGTTTAAAGCAAGAGATTATACAGATTATCATATTTATTTTTTAGCAGAAAACTATGAACCCTTTTTTGTTGAGATTGATAAAAACAAATTAATTAACAATGAAATTCAGGAAGAATTTGTGGCACTGAAAAAAACCTATCCTTATGAATTGGTTGAGCAAGAATGTTCTGCTGGTAGGTTTTGGAATGATGATTGCGGAAGATGTATATGTGAAAAAGGTAAAATATATAATCAAAGATTAAACGAATGTGTAGCTGAATGTGAGCCTGGTTATATTGGATATGTTGAAAATAATGAATGGATATGTGATTTAGAGTCGATTCAAGATTACGAACAGGAAGAGCTTGAAAAAGCTGAAAAAAATGAAAAAGTGAATAGTTGTATAAGTGAAAAAAGAAAAATTATTGTAGAAAATCTAGATAAAAAAAAGAAAGAAGACGAAAAAGAAAAATTTGAATATGACAAAATATTAGATATGGTTTTTGGCTTAGCAGGGACGGCTCCTACCACTCCAATATACGAAATAACTGAATATGAAATGGAGCAGATTAAAAAAGAGTGCAATGATAAATTCAATAAGCAGCCCTCGTACGGGCAAGATAAAAAAAATGACATTAGAAATATTTTTGATAAAAAGTATAGGTCTTGTGATTTAATTGATGATTTAAACCCTTTTATTTGTCCAAACCAGGAAAATAAAAATTACAGAAGCGATGTGCTCTACTTAATAGATTTATCAGATGCATTATATTTCAAAATACGAAATAATTTAGATTTTGCATTTCCATATATTTTAGAAAATAATTTTATTGATAATGATTATAAAATTCATCCTGATATCATTCAGATGCAAATTCTATATTTTTCAATAGACAATCTAATTGACTTCGATAGTGTCAATATAGAATCAATTAATGATGGAAGTTATAGATTTTCTCAAAGCGAATATTCAACATTAGCTAAGCACTATCTACAAAGATTAGAATTTTTCGATTGGTATATTAATATTTTATTTACTTTAGACAAATATGCGGGGCAGAAAAATAAAATTGCAGATATATATGAAATTGATTATTTCACATTAGATGATTGTTGGGAAGGCTTAGACTGCGATATTAATCCTTGTCAATCTAATGTAACTCTAACTTATGATGAACCTAAGAGCTCAAGAGATATTATAGAAAACTTATATTCTAATATTAAAATGTATTACGAACCTAGATTTGATCTTTTTGTTGAGTATTCAAATGATGATTTAAGTATAAAAAAAACAGACTATAAAAGAATAATAAAAAAACTAGTAAAAATAAAAAATGAAATCCAATAATGAAAATTTATGAATTATTAATTCTTATTATTTTTGCCAGTTTTGTGATTTATTATAATTTAATGCATGATGATAAGATTGAGATTATTGGGTGCATTGATTTAGGGGCAGTAAACTACAACCCAGAGGCCAATAAAAGCTGTAAACAATGTTGCAAATTTAAAGAGGAAAAAGATTGTACTAAAGAAAGGCACCCTTGTTTATGTCTAGCCGAGTCGATTAAAGGGACATCTGATTGCTATAAATCTGATATAAACTCTTCTTTATTATTTTCGTTAACTGATTTAGAATCTATTGGGGATGGTGAAGATCGGTCAGCTAGATTTCATAAATTAATAAGCTCAGCCTATACGGAACATTATTATTCAAAAATTATGGAAATATCTCAAATAACTTATATGGACTATGTGCACTCTGAAAACTCCAATAAGTCTAAAAGATCTCCTCAATATGATATGCTACTTTCAATTGAATTCATGAAAAGAGGTGATTATCAAAAAGCACTAATTCACATAAATAAATTTATAGATGCGCCTAAAATTTATTCTGAAAATCCGGAAAGTGCTTTTTTTAATAAAATAGAGGCTTGCTGTAATAAAGAAATAGATTGGATAACTAATGAAAATCATAATTCATTTAAAATAGCAAAAATTTTAAAAAATATTTTAATAGCACTAGATTCTGAAAGTTTTGATGACGACTTCTTAAAATCAAATTTTATTAAGCTGTCTGAGTTTGATAACACAGGTGAATCTATAGATTTTATTGAAAATTTAATTTTTTCAATTTTGTTATCAATTGATGGCCAGTCTATAGATTTTAGCAAGTACGACCTGAAACCCTTAAAAAGCTATAAATATATTCTTTTGAGCTCATTGACAGAAATTTTTAATCAGCAACCAGGGTCATATTTTTTAAGTAGTCAGTTAAATATTTTAACATACATTAAACTAGTTTATGCAAAGAATTATTTAAACGAGCTAAACAACAATGATGCTTATAATTCATTAAGAGATATCGAAGCTCTTAAAAAATATATAGAATTAAAATCAAAATATAACTTTCCATCTATTGATGAAGAAAAGCGAATGATGATACGGGAGAAAGATACAATTGAAAATCAATATGAAGAAGCTTATAATGTTCCAGAAGATATAAAGCCAATTTATTATGCTGAGTTAACACAGAATTACATAAGTCGTAATTTAGGTAATGAAGTTATAAGAAGTTCTTTTAAAAATTTAGATAGTAATGAAAATTTTAAATTTTCAGACATTAACTTATTGTCAAACAAAAATTCATTTGATTCATTAGAATTTGTAACAAAATCTAGAAGCATTATTGATTATGATATATTTAATGAATCAATTGATAGATTTTCAATGAATCAATTTTATCCTATTTTTAAAGAAAGTTTAATTGAAGATTTAGATAACATAGTTAACAATCATTATATTGCTTCAAGCAACAGAAACTATAATTATGAAACAAATTTTGGTACAACTACAATCTATCAAAATGATATCCAGTTAATTGAAGTTTACAAACATTTAGTAGGGCTCCATTCTGACTATAGTATAATTAAGGATATTCTAGATAGTCATAATGATAATAAAATTTCTGCCAATTTATTAATTAATTCAATATCGCAATGGTATGGCGAAATAGAATAAGGGGAAGAATTATGAGGTTATTTTTTATATTTTTATTTTTTATTCCAATTTTATCAGATGATGAAACTGGTATAACGACAGGGCTCGTCTATCCTGAGGCTCGTAAAATGCAGTATTTAGATCCATATATATATAAGTTTGATTCAGAAATTCTACCTGATTTTGATGATGAGGAGTCAAAGTTAAATGCTTTGACCAGGTTTTCTGCTTTATTTCATGAAACTTTTATTGAAACTGGTAAAAAAGAAAATAGCATTAATTTTATTACCGAACGCTGTGATGGAGAGTCAGATGATTGCACAAATTCATTTGTTATTGAT
>MDTA01018343.1_pt1 | contig 10670 bp, 11 predicted proteins | sample 811151 | NCBI WGS metagenome assembly MDTA01 (sample SAMN05326648, study PRJNA326480) | marine metagenome | isolation source: seawater | place: Indian Ocean: South | collected 2010 | reverse complement strand
TAAATATTTTTAAGCCCATCAAAAAATGATCTCTTCCCCTTCTTCTTCTAATCATATCATTTCCAGCTCTTGCATAAACAAGAGTTTCTTGAATGTTATAAAATATTGCACCACTAGCTAGCATTCTTACAACCAAACTCCAATCTTCATTTCTTACTTGATTTGTATATCCTCCAGTCTTTTCATAAGCTTCTTTCTTAAACATTAAAGAGACATTATTCACTGGCATTCTCCATTTTCCGAATTTATAAATCTCATTATGAAGCTCTGGCAACCTCCTTGAAATTTTCAAATCACCAGGGAATTTACTAAATTCCTCTATCCAGCTGCCTACAATATCTACCTTTTTATTTCTAATGACATCTAATTGCTTTGCAAAACGATCATTTACAGAGATATCATCAGAATCCATCAGAGCTATAATTTCATAGTTAGAAGCCTTAATTCCATTAGATCTACTCACACCTGGACCAAGGTTTTTATTCTGATAAATTATTCTAAATATTCGATCATCTTTTATTTCATCAAGCACACTTTTTGTAGGGGACTCAATAGGTCCATCTACTACTATAATAATTTCATCTGGTAATCTGGTCTGTTTTTGTAAACTTTGTATTGCCTGTTTAAAATAGATTGAATTATCACCTCCATAAACAGGCATTATAACTGAAAATTTACTCATATATAATTTTTTCTATTTATAAAGTTAGCACTTTATCATTCAAACGCTTCGTCCACCGTCCATAACAATTGATTGACCTGTCATATATGCACTAGCATCTGACGCTAGAAAAACAATGGCGTCTTCATATTCATCTATTTTAGCCCAACGTCCTAAGAGGGTTCTTTTTTTTACATTTTCAAAAATAAAATTAGCTTGTCCACTATAAACACCACCTGGCAATAAGGCATTAACTCTCACTCCCTTATAACCCCAATACTCTGCTAAATACTTTGTCATTCCTATTAAAGAAGTTTTTACAACTGAATAACCAATTGGTTTGAAACTCTGAATGTCTTCATAAGACTCTGTTGGGGAATAAACTCTTTGATCAGGAGCTCTAATTGCAAGATCTGATGATATGTTAATTATTACTCCGCTATTATTTTTGGCCATCATTTCTCCAAAAACTCTGGAACATATAAAGGTTCCTGTAAGGCCGACATTAATTTCTGCATTCCATTGATCCATATCATAATTTTCTACCATTCCAGATATACCTTCATCATCTAGCATTTGAGGGTTCAATGCGGCATTGTTTATTAAAATATCTACCCTTTTATTTTTCTTAACAATATTTTCTGAAATACTTTTTATTTGGTCTAACTTGCTTATATCCGCAATATAAGTATCTATATTAGTGCTTGAAAATTCGTCTTTAATTTTTTTTTCAACAGTTCGAAGATTCTTTTCCGAAATATCAAGTAAAATTAAATTTGCTCCTACTGACGCAAGAGCTTTGGCATGTCTAGTCCCTAGAATACCTCCTGCTCCTGTAATTAGAGCAGTCTTTCCATCCAAGATACTTTTTTCAAATCGACTCATATTAACAATAAGAAATATTTCTATACTATTTTCTTCTTTGATTTTTCAAAAAATCGTCATTCCTAAATAAATTTATATCGATCAATTCAGGACTTTTTTCTAATTCATTATAAATTACTTCTCTATTAGCAAAAGTTCCAACTTTTTGTCTTAATAAATTTAACATTTCATAGTCTTCTAAATAATCAAGAGTTAGTCTTACAATAGTTTTCTTATAATTATTGTTTTCAAGTCTGCAGCAGTTTAATGAGGGGAAGTCATTGATAAATTCCCAAATATACTCAGTGTCAATATTTCCAGAATACTTTTCGTATAGTTTGGAGATAGCCTTTGATTTAATCGAGAAGCCAACACTTGCGAGTCCATTTGATGACTCTTCAGATGGAAAAATAATATCGTATTTTTTTTTATTTAATAAATTCATACTTTTTTTAACTTCATCACCATCAAAAAATGGATCATCAGCATCAATTGTATGAAAACTTTGTAGTTTGAATTTTTCTGCACACTCAGCCCACCTTTTTATCTTATTGATCTCAGAGCCTCTAAAATATTTTACTCCTTTTTTTTCTGATATCTCCTGAAGAACATCATCACTCTGATGAATAGTTGTGCAGATTATTGGTTCAATTTCATAAAATTTACATCTGTCAATAATATGTTCAATAATTGACCTATCCCCAAAAGGCATGAGGCACTTGTTTGGCAATCGTGAAGACTTTGTTCTTACAGTAATTAATCCTGTGAACTCATAGTCATACATTGTTAAGATGTTCTCTTAATTTTTTTGCTATTAATTTTTCTTCTTCTATAATTTTCTTTATTCCATCTCCAATAGCTAACTCGATTTTTCTTACTCCCTCAACCAAAATTCGCATACCATTCATTTCAATTGAGGCAGCCTGATCAGAGCCATACATACTTCTACTTAGAGTTATATGTCTTTCAATAGAGCTTACACCCATAGCGGCGGCTGCATGTGAAATAAGTATTCCGTCCTCGTGGCCACTATAACCTACTTTACACTGATATCTCTCTTTCAGAGTTTTTATAACACTTAAATTTGCATGCTCATCATTCATTGGGTAGGTCGAAACTGTATGCATCAAATCAAAATCACAATTATGTTTCTTGAATATTTCAACTGCATTATCTATATCTTTTATTTCTGACATACCAGTTGATATAAATGTTCTTTTTTGTTCCTTGGCTACCATTTCAAGTAAGTCACTATAAACTAACATTGCTGATGCAATCTTATTGTATGGTAAATTAAATTTTTTCAAAAATTCCTGGCTTTCGAGATCCCATGCCGATGCAAACCATTTAATATTTTTTGTTTTGCAATAACTATCTATTTCCTTGTATTGGCTTTCATCGAATTCGAGGCCTTCTTTTTGCTCCCTCTGGGTTGTGCCCCATGGACTTTCTCTTGGTGAGTCCAACATTTCCTTTGTATATACTTTGTTTATAGTTCTTTTTTGAAATTTTACAGCATCAAAGCCAGCTTTTACAGCATTATCAATTAATTGCTTACAAATTTCTAAATCACCATTGTGATTAATTCCAATTTCACCAATTATTATTATACTCATATGATCACCTTCCTCGTTTATACAAAAATGTATACATATCAATATTCAAAACTTTTTCTACAAACTCTCTTACTACTCCATTTCCGCCCTTTGTCTTTAGAATTATATTTGCAATTTTTTTTATTTTATTATTACTATCTGATGGGCAAATTTTTAATCCACATAATTTCATAGCATCATAATCATTTATATCATTTCCTATATAAATGCATTTTTGTAAATTAAAATTATTATTTGTTACTATAGTTTTTATGGCTTGAGCCTTATCTTTTACATTCTGCTTTGCAGGAATTTTTAATTTTTTTGCTCTCTCTTTTACGACTTTACTTTTTTCAGTTGATATAATTATACAATTTATTTTTAATGCTCGTAATGCATCAAAAGCTAATCCATCTGATCTCGATAAAGTTACCATTTCATTACCACTTTCATTTAACAACAATTTATTGTCTGTTAAAACTCCATCAAAATCCAAAAAAATTAAATCTATTTGTGAAATGTCTATTTTTTTCACTTTCATCAAAATATGCCTATATGCATTTAATTGTTTTATTTAATATTAGAGCTTGATCTTTTGCATCTTCAAGATTTCTATAGTTGGTTTTATAGGACATTATTTGAGATTGAACCTTTTCAGCAACCGGGCACATTCCATTGAAGTAATTAAACTGATTACTATACGTACATTTATTTTTATAGGGTAAATAACCAGTTTTAAAATAGACTTCATCTTGAATCATTGGCTCTTGATAAGATACTGCTACAGCTCCATAGAAGCCGTCGCCTCCATTTTCTTTGAATAAACGCCAAAAATCTTTCCAAGACTTGCCAAACTTTTCTTCCCCTAAGTACCTTGCTGAAAATGTGTAATATGAATTTACGCAATCTTCGTTAGTTCTTTGTGGCAAAATCCAATCACAACTACTCACTGCATCTAGCATGTATTCTGCACATTTTTGTCTTTTTTCAACTAACTCGTCTATTCTCTCAAGTTGAGCAAGTGCCATTGCTGCAGTTATTTCATTCATCCTATAATTATAACCTAATGTGTCGTGTCTTTTGTATTTGGGGTCTTGAAATTCCTCTGGTAATTTTTTTGCTAAAGGCGCGTCTGCAGATATTGCTCTATATCCATTAAAACCATTTTTTCTTACTATGGTAGCATATTCAGATGAGTCGGTTGTAATCATACCGCCCTCACCAGTCGAAAGGTGTTTTTTTGTTTCAAAGCTCCAACTTGCCATATCTCCGAGAGTGCCTGCGAGTTTACCTTTATACTTTCCTAAAACACATTGGGCGGAGTCTTCAATAACAATTAGATTATTTTTTTTTGCTAGTCTGAGAATAGGATCCATATCAGCTGATAATCCGTGCATATGAACAACTTGGATTGCTTTTGTTTTACTTGTAATTTTTTTTTCAATATCGATTGGATCAATATTAAATGTTTTCTCATCAATATCTGCAAATACAGGGACAGCGTTTTGATGTAAAGTGGTTGCAGCATTCATCAAAACAGATTGTGCGGGTATAATCACTTCATCACCTGCGCCAACACCTGCTGCTGCAAGGCAAGACTGCAGAGTTCCAGTGCCAGAGTTATGAGCTACGCCATATTTGACACCGAATTTTTTAGCAAAGCTTTTTTCAAGCAAAACTGAGAAAGGTACTTTTTTTTCATACTCTTCCCAGTCCAATACTTGGGCGATATAGAAAAGTTCATTGCCTCCGTATTTACTATCACTTTTACCTACTACATTATCTATGATTTTGTTGATTTTTTCTTTAATTGCTTGATTTGATGGTCTCATAATAATTATAATTTTAGATATAAAGATTTTTTACCTAAAAATTTCGTTTGGGTCTACTTAATATTTTATCGTATTTCTTGAGTACATTATTCAAATAAAAAATGTGTTCTTTCTTGATTGACTGATGTAATGGCAAGCATAATAATTTACTATTTAATTCAATTGAATTTTTAAATTCTTTTTTTCTGCGAAGAATTTCTGGTGGTAATTCACAACCAGGCCAATTATAGGATCCTACCCCCATTTTTCTCAAATAAGTATTCAATTTTTTACTATGATCGATTACTGGAAATACTTGAGGTGATATAGACTTATTTAATTTATTGAATAACGGTGTAATATTATTTTTAATTACAACTTTATGTATTAAATTATAATTTTTTTTTCTTATTTTTTCAATCTTGTTTATCTGACTTCTATTAGTTAACTGATTATATAACATATTTGTGATAATGTTCTTATTGATAACTGGGTTTACAGATTTTGAGTTTTTTAATAAAGTAAATTTACTAAATACATTTATAAAAATATTTGGAAAACCAATCATAATAATTAAATCTTCAATTAACCTTTTTAAATAAAAAATTATAATAAAGATTTTATTTCTTACTATTATTTCACTAATTTCTTTTTTTTTTGTAAAATATACTCCACCATCAAATGTAGGAATTATTTTTCTTAAACTAAAAAAAATTAAGTCAGTTTTCTCTAAATCTAAAAAAATATTTCTTTTAAAAAAGCTTGTATGGCATCTATCTATAATAATTTTTATTTTCTTGTGTTTCGTTTTTAAATATTTGCTAAATTCTATATTTTCTTCAGCCAAAAACCCGAAATAATCAATTAGCATAAGAGCTTTTGCCTTTTTTTTGTAAATTAATGATGATATTTTTGTTTTAGGAAAAGATAAATTTTTATTCAAGTCAATTAAATGAACTTTATAACCTTCATTTCTTAACGCTTCTATTACTGGATAACATATTAATGCTGGAACTATAATACAATCACCTTTTTTTAATCCTACTTTTCTTACTCCTTCAACTAGCGCTTCCCTACCTTTCTCATAAAAACTACCTGAATTCCATGGCTGTGATAATTTGTCATTGCTATTTTTCAAAAATAATGACCTGTCCATCATTGGTTTTATTGGAATAAGCATAATTTATTTTTTTAATATGATCTGTTTAAAATAGGAAAGAAAGATTTTTAGAATTTTTAGAGCAAAAAGCATATTACCTACGGACAGCCTGTATTTAAATGCTATAAATATTTCATTTTTAAATCTTTTTAACTTATTTCCTGAAGTAATATTCCCACTTCTGATTACATAACATCCATAAAATTCTCGAATAAACTTTAGATTGATATTTGTAGAAAGTCTTAACCACAACTCATAATCTTGAGAGGATAATAACTCTTCATCAAATAGACCATAGTCAATAAGCAAATCTTTCTTGCATATAACTGCCGAAGTTGAAAACATATTTTTAATATAAAGTTGACTTAAAAGCTGTTTTTTTGGGTTATAATGTAAGCCATATTTAACAGATTTTATTATACTACCATTTTTAATCCAGTGTTCGTCATGACATAGAAAATTTAATTTTCTATCTTTGATTATGTGTTCCTCTAAGTTTTTTAATTTCATTGGTTCCCAAGTATCATCAGAGTCTATAAACGCAATCCAATCAGAAGTAGATGCTCGAATAGCTGAATTCCTTGCAGCTCCTGGTCCTTTATGGCTGTTTTCAAGAATTATACAGTTGATATTATCACAATTTTTTTTAAAAAAATTTTTAATAATATCGAGCGTATTATCAGTTGAACCATCATCAGAAATGATTAGCTCATCAGGTAATCTTTCTTGAGAAATTATAGAAGATAAAGTCCTCTGAATAAAGTTTGAAGAATTAAAAGTTGGGCAGATGGCTGTTATTGTGAGTTTGTCCATAATAGATAAATTTTTTTACCTATTTATATATTAAAAAAATTGCTGTGGTTCCTTTAGTTATCATCTTGAAGTTAATATTTAGTAAATGTAAGTTTTCTTTAACATCGCGATAATCAAATCCAAAATGTGAAGACCATTCCTTATTCCCATTAATTTCTCTAAAAATACTTATTTTCTTATTAGTTAACAAACATTTTAAATACTTGAAATAAATTCTCTCTTTAGATATCTCTTCCAAACTATATTGATAGACCAGAGTTTTGACTAAAAATTTAAATAAACCGATTAAACCCACTTCAATAGGAACTGAAATAACACCTCTGCCATTTGGCTTTATAGAGTCAACTATTGTTTTAATTGAATTATATAAATTAATCGTATGCTCTAATGTTTCAAAGCAACTTACATTATCATACAAACCAGGACTGTTTCCTGTATTTAAATTTAAAAATTTTATGTTAAAATTGAATCGTTTATTGCCTTCATTAATTAATTCGTCGATGAAATCATAGCCTACAACACTTTTAAAAGAATTATCCTTTATAATTTTATCTGTAACAAAACCATTTGAACAACCAAAATCTGCATATGTCCCTTCTTGAATAAAGTGTTTTGAGCAAATATTACTAAGAGTGCTTAACCTGTAACGGTGCACGTAGTTTCTTATAGAGCTATAATCGTAAGTAATTTCATGATTAGGTATTATCTTTTTCATTTATTTATTTATGGTATTTGAATTTTCTGAGTAAATATTTCTAATTTTTAAATACATATTTTGCCCAATCGCACGTTTTGTCGCTAATTTTAATATGTCCTCTATTCTCCACATAAAAATTTTTGAATATGTTGGTTTCACAATAAATGGGAGTTGTTTCTTTTGGGTCAGAGCATTAATTGAATTTCTTGGCCTTTTAAAACTATTATTTTTAAATATGCCATGATCGCTGGTAAAAAAACTTTTGTAATTTAGACTCTGAGCTTTATCTAAAACACTCCTGTTATAAATTCCATATGGACACGAAAAATTATTAACCTGATTTCCAATTTTATCTTCTATTATTTCTTTTGATACTCTTAATTCACGATCTAATTCAGCTTCACTTAACTCTGTGAGATTTTTATGTGTAAGAGAATGTGAACCAATGACCATTCCATTTTTACTCATTTCTTTAACCATATTCCAATTTAGAAATTTATCTGATCCAATCAAAGATGGGATAATAAAAAAAATTGCCCTCATAGAATTTTTTGATAATTCTGGAAAGGCAATTAAGTAATCTGAAATATTTCCATCATCAAAAGTAATTAAGACATTATGATTTACTTTTTCTTTTATCTCATAAAGAAGAGCCTGAAAAATATTAAAAGAAACATCTTCAAAATTACAATACTCTGAATCATTATTGTAAATTTTATGTAAAACAATGCTGCAGTCACTATCAGAAAGTTTCATTAGTTGTTACCAAAAATATCGCGAGTATAGGTTTTTGATTTCACATTTTCTAAATCATTTGACATTCGATTAGCAATAATCAAATCTGAGTTAGCAATGAATGTATCTAACTCATTCATAACTTCAATTCCTTCAAACTCATTAGCTTTAATTAAAGGCTCATAGATAAAAATTTTTATATCTTCTTTGCGAATTGCCTTTATTATATCAATTATGGCACTATCTCTGAAATTATCGCCTCCCTTTTTCATCACAAGCCTATAAATTCCAATAGACCTGCAAGATTTATCTAAAATCGACTGAATTATGAATTTTTTTCTGGTTTTATTAGAGTCAACTATTGCTTGAATTAAATTGTTAGGCACCATTTTAAAATTTTCTAGGAGTTGTTTTGTATCTTTCGGCAAACAATACCCTCCATATCCGAAAGAAGGATTATTATAATGATTTCCGATTCTACTATCGTGACCAACACCCTCAATTATATTTTTTGAGGATAAGTTATGTATTTCGCTGAAACTATCCAGTTCATTGAAAAAAGAAACTCTCATTGCTAAATAAGTGTTTGAAAATAGCTTGACTGATTCTGCTTCCTCGGAACTCATAAATAGTACTGGGAGTTCGTTGCTTTTAAATTTTGAACAATCAGATAATATATTTGCAAAATCTTTTGCATCATTTGAATTATCACCAACAATTATTCTTGAAGGAAAAAAATTATCATAAAGAGCTTTATCTTCTCTTAAAAATTCGGGTGAAAAAAAAATATTTTCCCTATTAAATTTACTTCGTATCTTTCTAGTAAATCCTAATGGCACAGTAGACTTAATAACAATAGGTGTTTTTTTGTTATGTGTATTAATTACTTCCACAACATCTTCAACGCTTGATGTATCAAATGTTCCAGATACAGATGAATAATTTGTTGGAGTACAAATAATAAAAAAATCCGTATCATTTATTGCTTCTTTAAGGTCAGTTGTTGCTGAAAAATTTAGATTTTCGTTTTTTAAATATTTTTCAACCTCTGGGTCAGATATTGGCGAAACTTTTTTATTGATTAGTTTGATTTTTTCTTGATTAATATCAACACCTATAACTTTATGCTTTTGGGATATTAAAATGGACAATGAAATTCCTACATACCCCATTCCAATTATAGTGATTTTCATAATACTTAAGTAATCATGCGGACTTAAATTTGTAAAGTGACTTATGCCATACCCATGCAGTTTCGATTATCTTATGTATATCTGTAAATTGTGGTCTCCAATTTAAACCGTTTTCTGCTTTTTTGTAATCTGCAATTAAGACAGCAGGATCGCCTTTTCTTTTATCAGTAATTTCAAAATTCACCTTTTGTTTGGAAACTTTTTCACAAGCATTTATTATTTCTAAAACAGAAAAACCATTACCATTTCCAAGATTGTATGTTTCAGAAATTCCATTTTTCATTAAACTCTGTAAGGCTAGATAATGAGCAGTTACAACATCATTTACGTGAACATAATCTCTAATGCAGGTACCATCAGCTGTTTCGTAATCATTGCCGTACACTTTAACTTGCTTTCTATGATCTAATAAAGAATTCAAAATAATAGGTATCAAATGAGTTTCAGGTCTGTGAAACTCTCCAATTTGGCCATCGGGGTCAGCGCCTGCAACATTAAAGTATCTTAGATTTACAGAATTGATGCCATATTTCTTTGAACTACTTCTAATTATTTTTTCACACTTTAGTTTGGTAATTCCATAGGGCGATATTGGACATGTAGGGTGTGTTTCATTTACTTTTTCATTCGAGAGTGTTCCATAAACTGCAGCGCTTGAAGAAAATATTAGATTCTTTATTTCGCTTCGCTTTGCTAATTCAATTATATTTTGTGTTGCCTCAATATTATTTCTTTCATACATTTCAGTGTTGACAAATGATTCTGCTGTCAGAGATTTAGCTGCAAAATGAAATATAGCATCATAATTTTTATTTTTTAAAAGATTATAGAGTTTTTCAAATTCTAATAAATCAACTTCAAAAAAATCACAATTGCCTGCAGCCCATTTATTGCCAGTTGACAAATTGTCTAATGCTACAACATGATGTTTCATGCTTCTTAAATATTTTACCATGTGCGAGCCTATGTAACCAGCTCCACCGGTGACAATAAATTTCATATGAAAATAATAACTAAATTTAACGAAGTGACAATTATTTCACGTTTAGTAGATCTGGCAGTGTCCTACTCTCCCATGCCTTAAGACAAAGTACCATCGGCGCTGGAGCCCTTAACATTCGAGTTCGAAATGGGATCGCGTG
>MDTA01077954.1_pt1 | contig 10671 bp, 6 predicted proteins | sample 811151 | NCBI WGS metagenome assembly MDTA01 (sample SAMN05326648, study PRJNA326480) | marine metagenome | isolation source: seawater | place: Indian Ocean: South | collected 2010 | reverse complement strand
CATGTGCTGCTGGAGTTTATTGAACCAACCGATCTAAACAAGGGTATGTTTGCGCGACTCCATGATGCATTAGAGCAACACGCCAGAATCAGCAGGATCGTCAACCTGGAGTCCGGTATAATTTCAACGGCGGACGAGAGCCGGGATGACGCGGTCATTATTCAAGGAAACCTGATGAGTCATAGTCTGAGTCCTATGTATCGTTTACTGCTGCTTGGCGCGGGCGATGTAGCGAAATATGTCGCCGAAATGGCCATGGCACTTGAATACGACGTCACTCTTTGTGATCCGAGGCCCAATTACCTCGATAACTGGGAGGTTGAAGGGGTGGAAAAAACATCGCGCCTGCCGGATGACGTCGTTCGTGAGCGTTTCAGTAACCCCTATAGCGGAATCGTTGCACTTGCTCATGATCCGAGGGTGGATGATATGGCGCTGATGGAAGCTTTAAAAACCGATGCTTTCTATGTGGGCGCGATGGGATCTGAACGTACCTCGGCGGCGCGGCGGGAGCGTTTACCGGAGTTAGGGCTCAGTCAGGATGAGATTGAACTCTTGCATGCGCCTATCGGTTTTGAGATTGAGAGTAAGACGCCAGCGGAAATTGCTATCTCGATCATGGCTGAGGTGACTGCAGAGAAGCATCGCGCCCGTAGACCTGCATGAATACCGGCGTGTCAGCTGCGACATGGTGGCACTCAGGTTTGCGGCAGACACTAAGGAGGGGGCAGCGCACTGACACAGAACGCTCTATCTGACGGGTTGAAAGTCCTGTGGAGCACGAGTATTCACACCCTCAGAATTATTGAGTCGCGCCCGTCTTTCGCTGCCGCTGACCTGAAGCCTTCGCACTGGTGTACTCTGTCCAGCCAGGCGTTGCATTCGGGATAATCCACATCCAGATAGAACCGGTCTTTTGCGGCAGCCATTGGGTAAATCATCGCAATATCAGCCGCTGTGACTTTGTCTCCTCCAAAATACGGGGCTACTTTCAAGTCTGCTTCAGCAATTTTCAACAGTGACGCCATGCGTGGTTTGATCAGGCTTTGTTTTGCTTGTTCCAGAACAGCCTTTACCATGGGGCGAATAAGAAAGGGTACTCGGAATATAAGTATTTGAAAGACCGCTTCCATCAGCATCAACGACATCATGGAGCCTTGCGAGGCGTGCATCCAGAAAAGATAGCGTACGCGATCCTCGCTGTCCGGGCTCACGCGCAATTCGGATTCGGGGTGGTGATCAAGTAAATAGTCAATGATGGCACTACTTTCTGCAAGCGTGACTTGATCATCGGTGATGACCGGTGCTGAACCCAACGGCGACAGCTTTTTGAGTTCTGCCGGTGCCTGATAGGTCTTTGGGTCTCGTTCGTAAATTTTAAGCTCATAGTCGGCTCCGAGCTCCTCAAGTAACCAGAGAATGCGAAAAGACTGAGAGTATTCTAGATGATGGAGGGTGAGCATGGTCGCGACTCCAGGTTTGGGCTGTTCACAGTTGCTCTGGTCTTGCCACAGGGGAAGGACCATTGGCTTCCCTGAGACCTTCGTTCAGGCATCGCCGACCACTTAGCAGGAGGGTAAGAACTAGTACGCCCCCAAATGATTCAAGGATTACTGGTTGATCGCCCGCTCGATGCCGATTTCCTGCATGACCTCAAGCCTACGTGCCCCTGCCAGGATGCCGATGATGCCATAATTACCCTCGTGGCAAGCGTATTCATATACGGGCTCTTCCATTCTTGAAAGAGGATATTCTCCGGACCATTGAGCGGTGTATACACTGGGGTCATCCACTGTAAAACCATAGATGATCTTGTTTGGCCCTTCGCGGCGGAAAGTCTCTATCACTGTCAGATTTTCGGTAGGAGCGCCCCGATACGTTTGCTCGGGGTGATAGTGCTTGGTTTCAACAATCAGTGTATCGCCTTCCCAGCGGCCGATTGAATCGCCCATCCATTTATCAAGCGATGCCGCTCTTATGTCCCGGGAATCGGCAATTCGTACGATTCGAGTGTCGTGCACCATCTCTACCATAATGGAAACATAGCCCGGAGACTGCACAATCTGCATGTGTGAGTTATACATAACTGGCGACATAACCGGCCCGGAGCTGTTTCCGAATGCAAGCACGCATCGCTCCCCTAAACTGCGACCTTCCGGTCCGTCGTTTCGGTCAGGCAGCCTAGCTCTCAACTCCTGCATCAGGTCACTAAATCCGGCTACCCGTTCAGGGATCCGACCATTTTTGGGGTCAATGATCGCTGAGGTGCGGAATTCCCCGTTGATGGTCGGCAGGAACATCCCGCGATCTGTCCAGAACAGGTCGTAGTTACCGACCGGCGGCAGGGCTTCCAGGGCTGGCGCCGGCCGGTCAGGGTCAAGCGGTTGATTGTCCTGCTCGACACGCTGCTGTGCAGCGTGCTCCAGCTGCAGCGCCTCGTTTTCGGTGTAAGCTTGCTTGTCACCAAGTTCCTGCGGTCGTTCGAACGGCATGACTGTATTGTTTTTCCAATAGCCCTGTAGATCCGGAACACCCCATTCAGTGATGGGTGTCTCGAACTCCTGCGCAATTAATGCGCCGGGCAGAAAACACAGCAAACTGCAGGCGGCATGTATCATTAACAGAGAGGATTTACCGTTAGGCTGACTATATAGGCTTTTCATATATTCTCCCGCGGCATCGCAGTGTGGCGACTGCCCTTTGTATCTATTGTAGTTTGTCTGGCGACCTTGAGTCTTAGAAATTCTGATTCATTGCTCATTCTGAAACTGCCATTGGGGCAAGAAGCTGCCAGGGCTTGGCCTTTTCCAGTTGTCTGGCGAATTGTAACAGCAGCGCATCGTCGCCCCACGCAGCGGTTGCCATCACGCCTACGGGTAATCCGTTCGCACCGGTGTGCATTGGCAGTGAGGCGCTTGGTTGACCGGTGCCATTGTACAGAGCAGTAAAGCCGGAGTAGCTCCGATATCGGCTACCGTACTCATTCAGGTCACTGGCATTCATGTTGAGCCACCCCAGTCTGGCGGTTTTTTTCGTGAGAACCGGAGAAAGCAGGACGTCATAACGCGCGTGAAATGTTTGCATCTCGGTTGCTGCTGCATTGAGTGTGTCTCTGGCCCGCAAATAATCCGTCGCCGAAAATCGCGCTCCCATTTGTGCCATTTGGCGGGTTGAAGTCTCAAGGTCTGCAGTCTCGAGATCAGTGTCTAGTTCGTCCAGCCGTTTTTTGACATTTTGATACGTATGGATACAAACCAGTGTGTTCATTGCCCCGGTAGCAGCTTTGTAGTCGGCTGGATGCTCGACCTGCTCGATTTGATGGCCCAGTGATTCACAAAGCTGTGCGGTTTCCTCAATTGCCTGGAGACATTCAGGGTCAATGGGTTCGCCAAAAGGGTGCTGAATCTGCAGGGCAATCTTCAAGCTGCACGGGGGGTTATCGATAACTGTCGCAAATCGCACAGGGGTGGCAGGTATTGGAAATAGTTTGGCCTGCTGTAGCGTTATCACGTCCAGAAACAGGGCGCTGTCGCGAACGCTGCGACTGACAACATGGCCAACACTCATGCCGCTCCAGCAGTCGCCAAGCTGATTGTCGATGGAAGTCAACCCGCTGCTCGGTTTCAGTCCAAACAAGCCGCAGCAGGCAGCAGGAATACGAATCGACCCGCCACCGTCGGTTGCGTGTGCTACAGGTACAATACCCGCGGCGACTGCTGCAGCTGCGCCGCCGCTGGAGCCACCGGTCGAAAAACCCTGATTCCATGGATTACGAGTTGCGCCGTTTGCAACTGGCTCCGTTGTCAAAGTGAGGCCGAACTCTGGTGTATTCGTTTTACCGATGACGATTAGTCCGGCATCGAGATATCGCTGTACGATCGCAGCATTGTGAGTCGGGGTAAACCCCTGATAAAGGCGACTCCCGTTACTCTGAGGTAGGCCGGCAAGAGGGCTAAGATCCTTGATGAGGAAAGGCAGGCCTTCGACAACGCTGTTGCCGTTCTTAGTTCGACCCTCGTCGGCGGCCCGGTGCTGAGCCTGTTCGTAGCATTCGCCTGCCAGGGCATTGAGGGTCGGATTAACTTTGCGGGCCTGTTCGATCGCTACGTTAATAAGTTCAGAGGATGTGAAGTCGCCTTTTTTGAGTCCAAGGGACATTGCGGTGGCATCAAGTGCCAGATATTCTTGTTGTGTCAGCATCTTGGCCTCTGTCTAAAAGCGGTTAATCCCAAGTGAGATGGAACAGTGTTTCTCAGAAAGACATCGGACCACCAACATTTTGAGCAAAACATTGATTCCATATGTCTGGTCCGTCACAGCGTGATGTTTTCTGTTGGGCTGCCGTGATTGTGAGGGCAAGTCCCTATGGGCCCATGCGTCTCCCGGCATACCAACTGATTTCCTTTGTAGATTCTGTAATTTTGTCTGTTATGTCTAGTATCAGCGCAAACAGTGCCATCCGTATGAGCACGCCATTGTCTGCCTGACGGAAAATCGCGAGGTTCGGATGCTGATTGAGATCCGCGTCGAGCTCATTTGCTTCCGCTCGCGAATCACGCGGCAGAGGATGCATTATGACCGTGTTGGGCTGGCAGTGCCGCGTATAGATTGTTTGATTTAACCGAAAACGGCCACGGTAGATGTCGGCCTCAAGCTTTGAGTCGAAGCGTTCTTCCTGTATGCGGGTCAGATAGACAGTATCGTTTTCCTGAAGACCGGCTTCCATGTCATCAGTTTCAGTCACTTCGTGGCCTGCCGACTTCAGATCGCTGACGATATAAGCTGGCATCCTCAATTCCTGCGGAGATATCAGAGTCAGGTGAATCTTTTGGTACATCTTAAGAAGTTGGGAGAGGGAATGGACTGTACGACCGTGTTTGAGATCTCCGACCATGGCAATGCGCATACCATCAATGGTAAGGCCATTCGACTGAAGCTCTTTTTTGATGGTATACAGATCCAGCAGAGCCTGTGACGGGTGCTCATTGGGGCCATCGCCGCCATTAATGACTGGCACTCTGGACGCTTTGGCAAATTCAGCGACGGAGCCGGGCGCCGGATGACGCATCACAATCACGTCGCTGTAGCCTGAGATGACCCTAGCGGTATCGTAGAGAGATTCACCTTTGGTGATTGAGGAAGATTCTATGCCGGTGGTTTCTCGCACATGCCCCCCAAGGAGATTGAAGGCGCAACCGAAGCTCATGCGGGTTCGGGTACTTGGTTCGAAAAACATGTTACCGAGAATAGCACCGTCGAGTGCCTTGGTTACCCGTAGCCGATGCGCGATGGGTTCCATATTGTCGGCCACCTGAAAAACCAATTCTACATCGTCTCTCTGGAACTGGTTAACCGTGAGGATGTGGGCACCGCGAAAATTCATTGGTCTACCTTTTTAAGGTCTTTTTTATTTAAATGCGAGCCTTGATGTGCATTCTACACCATTTGCAGACAGGGAACGACAGCGTCGGGCAGGCAGGATAATTACCAGGCTAATGCGAGAGCCGCGGCGACGATAATTGTGCAGCTATGATCATGTTATGCTGTTCTTTGAGTGGATCGGAACAGTAAGCAGTGACCTCAGCAAGCATCTTTTGGTATGACTTTGAGACCTTTGGCAGCGACCCCCGCCGGGATCGCGCGAGTCAGTTTGCCGGCATCCGTACTGATGAAAATCTGAATATTATCGGTGAACCGCAGTTGCTTTATTGCCGGCCTGCAGCGGACTTTTTGCCTAATCCCATGGCATGTCTGATCACCGGTATCACGCCCCAGAAGGCTATGTCTGAGGGTTTGTGCGAAGCAGAATTTATCCGTTTGATACACTCAGAGTTCGCTAGAGAGGCTACCTGTGTTGCGGGCTATAACAACATACGCTTTGACGATGAACTGACTCGGCAGCTTCTTTACAGAAATTTCTATGATCCCTATGAGCGTGAATGGAAAAACGGCAACACGCGATGGGATATTCTGGATATGGCACGTCTAGCTGCAGCCACTCGCCCTGAGGGAATTACCTGGCCGAAGAAGGAGGACGGAACACACAGCTTTCAACTCGAAGCGCTGACCGCTGCAAACGGTATCGAGCACTCAGATGCTCATGATGCCTTGTCCGATGTTTTGGCAACGATTGAACTGGCCCGACTGATCAAGCAAGCGCAACCGAGGCTGTTTAATTATGTTTATCGATTACGGACCAAGCAGGCTGTTCACCGTCAACTTGCCCTCAAGTCCCCTAAACCGCTCCTGCACGTTTCCGGAATGTATCCGGCAGCGCAGGGATGTCTGGCCGTGGTTGCGCCGGTGTGCCCACATCCCACCGACAGCAATGGCGTAATTGTATACGATCTGAGAGTCGATCCTGACACCTGGATTGATCTTCCTGAAGATGAAATCAGGATGCGCCTATTCACGCCCAATGCGCAACTGCCGGAGGGGGTCTCTCGCATTCCGCTCAAGACAATCCATACCAATAGGTGTCCAATTTTGACTGCTCCCACGGTCCTTTCGTCAGAACTTGCTGTGCATTACGGTGTCAGCAAGGAGCTCATTAGAGCCCACTGGGGAAAGATGATGAAAATGCCGCATCTTGCTCAGAAGGTGATAAATGTCTTTCGGCGCGAAGATCTCTCTAAATCCGATGATCCTGATTTTATGATTTATGTCGGTGGCTTTTTTAGTGACGGCGACAAAGAGCTGATGAGGGTTGTTAGGAGGACAAACTCATCAGAGCTGGGCCGTCTTGATCTGCCTTTTAAAGATGGTCGTTTGAAGGAAATGTTTTTCCGATACCGCGCACGTAATTTCCCTGGGACCCTGACAGAGGAAGAGGTTGAGCGTTGGCGAGTGTTCTGCCGGCAGAGAATTGACAGTGCTGAAACACGTGTCAAATATGCAGAAGATCTCGAGAAAGCAAAAACACTGGCTGACCTGTCGCAGCTGGAGTCGCTTGCTCAGCTGGAGAACTATGTGTCGAAGTTGTCTGAGATGCAGTCAAGCTGAGGAATCCATGCGCTGTTCCGGAAATGAGACCACAGCTCCGTGTTTGCCAACGGTTCAGAGTTAATGGGACGCTTTATTTTTTTAATGAGGCTGCTACCGGTCTAATCGGACTCTTTCCTGCGGTTGGTAAAGTGCTTCCTCTTTCGGCCTTCTGGGTTCGGTGCCCCATGCTAGGCGGTGGCCAACAACTGGTCGTTCTTCGCAAAACAAGTCTTTGGCTTCTCTTGGCCTGGTTTAGCTCCAGTCAGCAAGCAGAAAGTGGTGCTGACAACAGGCTTTGATCATCCTTGACGAATTGCGGAGCCCAGTCCTATCACGATCATTCGTGTCTATTGCTTAATGTGAGGCCAGGGGGACTATGATGTGTGTTTCGGACAATTTAAGCGAACTATCTTCCACGCGATTTGTCTGAACCTTACATAAAAGTTTGTCTCGGTGGCACATGTCCACGGGCGAGCCTTACGTTTTCGGTTTGAAGCGCCGGAATTGACTATTTAGTGCTCTTCAGTCGTACCCATCCATATTTTTAAGCGCTACAATGCGCGTCGATTTTTTTAAGACTTTGTAAAACATCGGTTATCTAGGTAATTCATTGGAAAAGTTTAAAAACATCCGACCCTATCAGGATAGTGAAATTCGCCCTGTGCTCGACGAGTTGATTACGGACCCGGAGTTCCTGGACTGTATTGCGATGTTTTACTTTCCAAAACTGACGCGCATTTTTCCGGGGCTAATCAAGTTGGCCGCCAGTCATAAGCTGAAGCGTCAGGTAAGAGGTGTCAGGGATGTGAATTCTATGCAGGATGTTATTGCAACCTACATGGATAAGATGATTATTGATACAACGACAAATCTGACGCACTCGGGCATGGAAAAGCTAAAAGAGGGTCGCAGCTACCTCTTTATAAGCAATCATCGTGACATTACGATGGATCCGGCGTTTGTCAACTATATGCTTTACAACGGTGGTTTTGACACCCTTCAGATCGCCATTGGGGACAATCTTCTAAAAAAGCCCTTTGTTACTGATCTGATGCGACTGAACAAGAGCTTTATTGTTGCGCGTTCCGCAAAAGGGAGGGAGTTACTGCAGTCTATGAAAACCCTGTCTGAATATATCCATCACTGTATTTATAGCGGTGAAAATGTGTGGATAGCGCAACGGGAAGGTAGGGCAAAAGATGGAATTGACCGAACAGATCCAGCTTTGCTTAAAATGCTTAGTTTGGCAAAAAGAGAGCTCAAATTGTCGGGAAGCTTAAACGCCCTGCATATTGTCCCTGTATCTATCTCCTATGAATATGATGCCTGCGACGTGCTGAAAGCGCGGGAACTGTACGAAATTGAAAAGCACGGTAGTTTTACCAAGACCGATGAGTCTGATATTACCAGTATCGTGACCGGCATGATTGGATTCAAAGGGAATGTTCATGTGGCATTCGGAGAGGAACTGAATCTGGGCACCGATGACCCTGATGAAATCGCTGCAATAGTGGACGAACAAATAATTGGAAATTACCAGCTGAACAAGACAAACTACCTGGCACTTGAGCATTTGAAGAAAGATGGGCTTTTGCTGCCGCATCGGGTTCGCAGCCTAGTCGAAGGAGGTAATATTTCCGCATCAGCCAGGTTAAAATTCGAAAAGCGACTCGAGTCTGTCGATGTTGGGCTTCGAAAACACTGGTTGTTCAACTATGCCAATCCGGTTCTAAATAAACTCGGGGTTATCAAATAAATCTCGGATTGGCTAGGTAGCCCTCTAGCGGTGAAGCAGGCGAAGGCAACTTTCGTTCAGGCGCTCCTGCAGTGAAGCGAGGGCTTGGGGCTCGATTGGCCCTAAACACAAACTCAGCAGACGACTGTGGTGTGCAAATTGAATGTTTTCGCTTTGGCTGGGTTTCTTCCGCCCGAACCCCGACTGCAGTTGCGCCAGCTGCAGTGACATGCGCTCGGCCTGATCTGATTCCGGGGTATCTGTGCCGGCACGAATTTCCAGTAAAATGCACAGCTCCCGGAGGCGAGACTCAGCATCTGCCGCATATGTCTGATATTCGAGTGGGTCATTCTTATTCATCACGTAAGACGCCCGGCTTTGCAGCAAGGAATCTAGTTCAGTGTTGTCAGTCGGCTCTAATTTTTGCCATGCGTCAGTATCAAATCTCGCTTTCACCTCTGAAAAGTCTTCAGCGCCGGTCAGCAATTTTCTCTCAACTGCTTCCAGCAATTGCGTATGGGCGCCAATGCGGTTCATTAAAAGCTGGCTCTTTTTGTCAGGAAGGGCTCTGAATCGAGCATCCACACTGCGCTTAAGGTGATTAAATTGATCAATTAACTGGCTTCGCTGCTTTTTTGTCCGATGATCCAGCGCGCCTGTAAAAGACCTGACGGTTGCATTGAAATCCCCTCGGGCTGTTCGTAATTCTTCGTCGCTAAGCGTGCTGAATGTTTGTAAGGCGTCGAATATTTTCTGTATTTCCTGTTCAGCCAAATTTGTTGCAGCCGTTTCTCTAGGTGATGAGGGTTTAGGTTTGGAGAAGATCTTATCGCAGGCTTCTCTAAACTGTTCCCAGAGCCGCTTGTCTTCCTTGTAGGAGGCCGGTCCCGCGGTTTTCCATTCTTGCTGCAGGGCTTTGGCTCGCGCGATTGATTCGCGTTTGTCCTCCAAGCCAATCAGTTCCTGTGCCTGTAATATCAAGGACGCCTTTTTAGCAGCGCTGTTGCGGGCCAACTTTTTATGAAATTTGCGGAGAGTTCCTACCAACCCGTAGTAGCGCTTTTGTAGTGATTTGATCTTAGACTGTTCGACCGGGGCCGATTTTTTCCACTCAGAAGCTGCTTCGCGCAATAGCTGGTTTAGCGCAGCAATGTCTGGCGGTGATTCAGTAAACGAGGCGATGGCTTCTTCAAGAGATTCGCAAAGTTTCTTTCTAGTCAGAAAGTTTGCTGCCATTTCCTGTTTACGCGCCTTAAAATGGGCTTTACAAGGCTCGTAGGCTTGATCAGAGGCAGTTTTGAATTGTTGCCAAAGCTCGTCGTTGAGACTGGAGCGCCCGAGAACCTTCCACTGCTGGTGGAGCTTACTGATGGTCTGAGCTCTATCGCGAATCTTGAGATCAGCCTGATGAAGCATTTCCATCTGCTGAATTAAAGATTTCTTCTTTTCTGCTGCCAGAGCCAGTGCCTGTTCTCTTATGGCCTGAATTTTCTCTTTGAACGGGCTGGCCATTTCCTTGATGCGGGCCCGGACATCACCACTACTGTTACTGAGATTGTCCTGTATGCTGCGCCAATGCTCCAGCACGGTAGGTATTTGTGAATCCAGTGATTCAGCGTTGATATATGCCTCCAGTTTGCAGATAAGCTGTTTTGTGACGTCTTCCATTTCAAGCTGATACTGGGCGTTCTTGGACAACTTGGGCTGGAGTGATGCTGTGAGTGCATTCACGGCTTCAGTGAGTTGAAGGCTGTCTGGTGGTAGTAATTTACGCAGCCGGTTTAGTCGGTTCTCTACCGTGATCAAACGAGTGGTCTGTTGGTCATTGATCGCGATGAGCTCATTTTCCAAGGTGTTCAATTCTTTAGGAAAATTCAGAGGTTCCGATTCAGGTGCGCTATTAATTTTTTGGTCCGAAGCGGATTCATTTCTCCCGCTTGCACTGGCCAGTG
>MDTA01005747.1_pt1 | contig 10671 bp, 10 predicted proteins | sample 811151 | NCBI WGS metagenome assembly MDTA01 (sample SAMN05326648, study PRJNA326480) | marine metagenome | isolation source: seawater | place: Indian Ocean: South | collected 2010 | reverse complement strand
TCGACGTACCGCAAACCTATTTCTCGACTAAATACACGCATACCTGAATTGAGGTCAGGAATTGTTGACGATGTCAAAAAGCATGCGAGTTTTCTGATAGCATATTTTGCCGGAACTCTTAATAGCTTCATGGTACCGCGTTCACTATCTCGAGCACCAACAACCTGATCAACCTCCCGGGAAAGAAGGTGATTCAATAAATCAACCATTCTATCGTTTGGATACGTCAAATCGACGTCTGACCACATTACATATCGACCTTTTGCCGCCAGCGTGCCAGTCTTTCGGGCCGCACCTGACCCCTGATTAAATTTATGTTGAATTAAAGAAACTTTGGAATGACCGAACCCTCTAACTAAACGAGCTGTTTCGTCAGTAGACCCATCGTCCACAACAATAACCTCGTAATCTATCTTTGCCTCAGTAAGCGCATTGCAGACTATACCTAATTCCTCTTCAATACATTCTTCTTCATTGAACGCTGCAAGTACTACAGACAGCATTATTTCATCATCAACAACGTGACTATCCATTTATTTTTCCTTCAATTTCTTTCCGAAACCCTTTGTAAGACAAGGGTTGCCTCAATAAACAGAAAAACCCGATCGTACCGGGAACAACGAAGCAAAAAACAAAAAAGAGTCCTGAGAAAACCAAAGTAAACTCTAAACCTTTCTCGATTTTTAATTGCTCCATTACCAGTAGAAGCATAGCCTCTCTTGTTCCCAGACCGGCTATTGAAATAGGTAGATAAGAAGCAATACCGACTAAGACTATTGCCGCAACGACTTGACTAGTAAGTAGAGGCAGAAAAATTGACTTAGCCAACAAAACTGTGAGAAGAAAATATAAGCCATAAGCAACTATAGTGAGAGCAATGCATTTCCACCCAGTCGCACTCAACATATTCTTTGCTTCACCTAAGCCAATCTTCAAATAATTAACTATCAACACTTTAAAATTAGCTACTAAACCTCTATTTATTTTTAAAACTATCAACATGGTTACCACAAGAGCAAATAATAGACCAATGGCAAACAAAGACTCCGTTACCGATAGAAAAGCCATCAATGTTCTTGGGAAATCTAAATAAAAGATTGCCCATAAACTAGCTAATCCCATAAAAACTATATCCATAAGTCGATCTACAACAGTACTTGATAATGCCCGAGGCCAATCTACGCCTGTTTTTTGACGAACAAAATATGATTTTGCTAAGTCACCAATTCGGCCCGGTGTAATAATTCCACAAAATACACCTATCGCGTAAGCAGACCACGTTGAATAAGGCGTGAGATAAATCCCCTGAACATTCAGTAACAATCTCCAGCGAATTGCTCTTATTGTTAACATAAAACCACTTATAATCGGCAAGGGAATAATATAAATCCAAGAAACTTTTTCCCATCTCATGAAAACAGAATTAAAATCAGCCGAGTAAACCAAATATATAAAAAATATAACACCTAAAAACCTAAACTGAATCATACCGATCATACTAAAAGCTCTTTTCGTTCTTCTCAAACCATAATTCTAGAATTATCAATGCCCACAACTGTTGACTATAATCACGTTTCATCATTACGTGATCATCAATTAACTTTCGTAAACCTTCATAACGAAAAAGGTTCCTTTCTAAAGCATTTCCAGAAAGTAGTACCTCTTCGAGCCATGGTAGTAGAGGACCACGCAACCATTCGCCTAATGGAATCGAAAATCCTTTTTTAGATCGATTCACGATCTTATCAGGAAGGTAGCGACGCGCCACCTCTTTTAGCAAACGCTTCCTGTCAAACAAAGTGAACTTTTCGGATCTGGGTAATTTTGCCATAAATTCGACTAATGTATGATCCAGAAAAGGAGAACGAACTTCCAGAGAATGAGCCATACTCATACGATCTACTTTAGTCAAAATATCATCAGGCAAATACGTCCGCCTATCAATTTCCAAAAGTATTTGTTCGCCAGATTCTTGAGCAGATCGCCAATATGTTTCATAGATAGAATTTCTGCTATCACATCGCAACCTATTAAAGAAAGACTCGGAATAGAATACTTCTTTCTCTTTTTGGGTAAAAAAAAACCCCAACTCGTATGAGGATTTTCACGCACGGCCGAGGCGTACTCAAAAAAACGCCTTCCTGCTTTTCTCAAACTTCTCCCATAGTAGCCATCCGGTTCCCTAAATATGCGCAACAATCGTTCGGTAACTTCTGGTCCCGCCCACCGAGGAACACGATTATACAAATCAGCTAAAAGCCGAGCACTGTAACGGCGATAACCACCAAAAACTTCATCCCCACCATCACCACTCAGAGCGACAGTAACATTCTTTTGGGTTACTTCAGACAGATGGTATGTAGGAATCGCAGAAGAATCAGCAAAAGGCTCTCCAAAAAAGTGGAGTAGTTGAGGGACAAGATCCACAACATTATAGTCAACGACATATTCTTGGTGCGTTGTTTCAAATAGTTTTGCAACAGTACGAGCATGTTTCAATTCGTCAAAATTAGATTCGTTAAAGCCTATAGAAAAGGTCTGAAGGTTTTCGTGTCCAAGACTTCTCATTATAGCTACGATAAGGCTTGAATCCAAGCCTCCGCTGAGAAAAGCACCTATAGGAACATCAGCCTCCAGGCGTTTTTTTACCGCAATGCGGATCAATTCATCTAATTCATTTACGACATCGTCCTTCTTATACGTTTGTCTTACATCATTCAGGTGAACATTCCAAAAAGAACCGGTTTTAATCGATGACCTTTTATCAATAACCATCCAGGTGGCCGGTATTAATTTCTTTACACTTGAATAAATTGTCATCGGATGAGGAATAAAGAGATAGCTTAAATACTCATCGACTGCCTCATAATCGATAGATCTATTGATAGACTTATCACATAGCAAAGAAGTCATTTCGGAAGAAAAACTAAAACCATGAGAGGTTTGGGCATAAAATAGAGGTTTTTTCCCCAATCGATCCCTAGCCAAAACAAGCTCTTGTTTATAACCATCCCAAATTGCGATTGCAAACATACCCTCCAAAAAGGAGAAACAGTCTAACCCTTCATCCTCGTAAAGATGGGCAATTACCTCGGTATCAGATTGCGTGGTTAATCGATGTCCCCGAGCAATCAGTTTTTCTCTCAACTCATGATGATTATAAATTTCACCATTAAATACCACTTGTATCGCCCCATCCTCATTTCCCATCGGTTGGCGTCCTCCTTCAAGGTCAACAACTCGTAGACGACGCATACCTAAACCGATGGGTCCCTGAAAAAAGAACCCATCTTCATCAGGACCACGATGCTGTAAGGCCGTGGCCATGGAATAAATCAGTGAATGATCCTCAAAACCTCCATCTATATGCATGTGCCCCACTATACCGCACATAATTTAGACCTTTCTTGCCAATAATTCTTCGTATATTTCATGCAATTTTGTTGCATTTTCTTCCCAAGTAAGGCCTTTTTCCTTTAACTTAACATATGCATTTTGCCCCATTTGTTTCCTGAGATCTTCATCGCATTTCAATGAGGTAAGGGCGGCCTCCAGAGCAACACTATTTTCCGGATCTACTAATAATCCTGTAGTTCCATCGTTTACAATTTCCGCGGTTCCACCAACACGCGTAGCAACAACAGGAATTCCGCATGCCTGCGCTTCGATAGCAACATTTGGACGTCCCTCGGAGCGACTTGGCAAAACAAGCAGATCTGCAGCCTGCATCCAAACTGGAATACGGCTGGCTTCCTGGCTTCCTGCAAAAATAAACTGACGATCTAATCCAGAATGATGTATTGAATCGATAATCGTAGACTTTTCAGGTCCATCACCAACAAGTACGCATTTCCAGTTTACTTCATTTTGCCAATTTGACAGAGCATCAACAAGAATATCCAATCCCTTCACAGGAACAAACATGCCAACATACAAAATAATGAAAGATTCTTCGGGTAAATTATTCTGCCTCCGACTCGCAATACGATCTCCCGGCTGAAACCGAGCTGAGACTCCATTAGGTATCACCCTGATTTTTTTCTCATTTACCCCAATATCCTTTAGTGAGTTCGCCAAATCATCACTTACTGCAACCACACAGCTCATCCGAGAAATGATATACCTATTTAAAAGCTTATAATAAAAATTGTTAAAAAGTTTTACATCACTTCCCCTTACACTCAACACAATGGGGACCTGGCGGCCAAAAATCAAACTGGCAATTAATCCTGATACAGTCCAATGACAATGAACTACCTGGACATCGACCCTTTGCTTAAATACCGCCGACAAAAATCCTAAAATAAATGCAGGCAACTGAATTCGAGTCTTCCAACTCGTACGGATATTAGTAGGAATCCCACCGCCATACGCTACACACTGCCATTTTTCTGGCCACATATATCGAAACCGACTGATACTAATATTGCCAATTTTTTCCACATTTGAGATACCATACTCGTGTGGCGCCACCACTTGTATGACTATCTTTCTTCTACACAAAGCAGATACCTGCTCATAAATAAAAGCGCCAAACAAATCACCAGGAAATCTAGGAAATCCAGTTGTTATTACGAGTAAATTCAAACGACTTATTCACTCTCCTGCATATCATACAGCATAGCAAACAACAAAAATTGAATACCCATTATAATAGTGAGCGCGCACAATACTGATTCCGGACCAGACACTCCAATACCACCAATTTGCTTATAGATCAACCAACTACCTAAACCAACACCCGCAGGTAAAAGAATCAGCCCCAGAAGGAAGAAGAAGAATAATGGATGAAAATCTCGAACTAAATACTTACTAAACAGTCGCCAAAAAAAACCTCTTACAAGCATCGGAGTGACCTTTAAAGCATAATCAAAGCCCTTTATTTGAGATTGTCTTTCCCCTTCTAAATAAATTGCCCGACGCGGAACATCCACAACTTTTAAGCCATATGCATTTAGTCGCACTAAAAAGTCCATAGGGTAACCGTAACCCTTCCAAGCTTTTCCCCAGTCTATCATATCAATCGCCCGTTTACTAATTGCAGTATAACCATCCACAACATCGTATATTTTATAATATCCTGATGCCATTTTCGTAGTAATGGATATCAGAGAGTTTCCAATAAAACGCGTCCACGGCATTCCATCTAAACCACGCTGAGGCATTAAAAATCTATTGCCCTTAGTATAGTCCGCACGCCCATTTACAACTGGCTCAATCAACTCGTCTACCATCTCTAGTGGCATTTGGTTGTCTCCTCCTACGACAACTGCAACATCAAAACCATCCACACTGGATTGCTTGTAACCTGTTATAATTGCAGCGCCAACCCCCTGATTAGTTTCGTGACTAATTAATCGCACTCGATCATCCCTTCGTGCACAGTCAAGAACCACGTCTTTGGTTTTATCCTTGCTACCGTCATCCACCACATAAATGCGATCGATTATCTCTGGAACCGACTCTAATGTCGGTCTTATCAATCTTTCCTCATTTCGAGCAGGAATCACTAACGAAATATGAGAATCCTTGTACACAGAAAATTGTCTCCCGATTAGGATAATTCTATTCTTTCACCACCTAAAGCAAGCGAACGACTCGCATCCTCAAGCACTTCTACCACACGCAATCCATTGTCGCCGTCGGTGATCGGTTGCTTATTCCCAGATATACACTCCGCGAAATGCTGACATTCAACTCTTAAAGGTTCACTATATTCAATGCGCGGAATAAGAACATCGCCAGCCCGTTGAATAAGCTGAAATTGAGCAAAAGAATCAAAAGCACCTAAGGATCCATCCAATTTAAACCGATCTATCCCCTTATCGTAAAGCATAATCTTAGAATCACTACTGGCATCATCATAAACAAGCATCTTTTCGCTACCGACTAATGTTATCCGACGAACTTTACTCGGATCAAGCCAACTTACATGAATATGAACAGAAACGCCATCAGCAAATTCCATATTCAGATATACTACATCTTCAATACCATCCTGCAGATAGGTAAATCCTCTCGCATCTACACTCAACGGTCGCTGCTTCAGCCATCGCAATACTATAGATACATCGTGGGGGGCAAGATTCCATAAAGCGTTTATATCGCTTCTAACGACACCGAGATTGAGCCGTTGGGAATAAATATAATAGATCTCACCCAACTCCTTTCTATTTATACAGTCTTCAACATAGTGTACTGCGGAATTGTATTCGAAAGTATGCCCCACCATCAACACTACATTATGCTTTTCCGATAATGAAATTAAATCGCGGCATTGAGCAGTCGTCTGGGCCAACGGCTTCTCAACAAAGACTGATTTTCCAGCTTTCATTACTTTTTTAGCGAGAGGATAATGTGAAGCTGCGGGAGTAGCTAAAGCCACCCCACGAACAGATCCGCACTCTAATACATCTTCCAATCGAGAAAAACAATCTACTCCAGGATATTGCGTTCGTAATTGGGCTAACTTTTTCTCGTCCTGATCGACAATACTACTTAATTGCCCTAAGGCAGAAAAATTCCTTATTAGATTGGGGCCCCAATACCCAGCTCCTACTACCGCAATTCCGGTCAAAAGATCCTACCTTCTTTTTTCAACAACACGCTGGGCAGCAACAACAACACCCCTTCCCCAGGGAAGATGAGAAAACATTTCATCGAAACGAAAAAGATTTGCCGCCGAATTGACTAATATGCGACTCCTTCCCAAGCGAGTATCACATCTATTTTCACGCTGAACTACTGTCTGTTTACGAACTCGATTAAGCCAAGGTTTAAAAATATACCGATGGTATAACCTTCCTAATGGGAACCCCCAGACACGCACAGACCTAACTTCAAAACCGTTTTCAGAAAAAAGATTTAAAAACTCTTCGCGAACATAACGCTTTACATGGAGGGCCCATTCATCTGAAATGTCCCAAAGACAAGGATTTAACGGAACACTCGCCACGATTATTCCTCCCGGACGCAATACTCGAGCAAACTGCCCAATCGCTGCCAAGTCTCCACCGTCTTCGGGTAAAACATGCTCAAGTACTTCACCGCATACAATACCATCAAAACTTGAATCTAAAAACGGTAATTGAGTAACCGAGGCCCGTTGGACTCGTGTCCAACCACTTTTGCTGTTCATTCTTGTCCGATCGGCAACGGATTCAACAAACTCAGGAGAATATTCGACCATGTTGACTTTATAACCCAGTTGTGATAAATCGAATGCTAAACTTCCACTTCCGCACCCAGCATCTAATACTCGCCCACCTGAGAGTAGTGGACAAAACAAACGTAGCATTAGACGCTCTCGAAATAAATGCACCGGGCCACGAATTTCACTTTCTCCCCAGTGCGTTTTTCCAAGACTCATAACATTTCAGCTCCCACTGATTTTTCTCAAAAATTCTCTACCAATTGCGTCTTGACTAGCCTCGCGCTCATAACACTTCTTTCCTTGCTGACCTATACGAGAACAAAATTCATTGTCTCCACGAAATCTTTCAATACATTTAGCAAGTGCTTTACCATCGCCGGGAGGACACAGCAACACTGACTCCCCGTCAACAAGAAGTTCACGTATTGCAGGCGAATCACGGGTTATGACTGGTCTTCCAAGAGCTAAAGCACCAAATATTTTATAAGGAATCACACGTGATGCTTTAGGCGTGGTTCCAAAAATCCCTAAACATACATCCGCCTCAACCATAGCCTCAGTCAACTGCTTAACACTATGCCATGAATCTTTAAATGTAACATTATTCAAATGTGAGGATCTATACTTCAAACGGACTTCGTCAAATTCTTGACCATTGCCTATCAGTAGGAATTCGACTGGGGTATTTTTAAGTCGAATAGCAGCATCTATAATAAAACGGACACCGTGAAGAGGTACGTAGGTTCCAAAAAATAAAACGCGAAACTTGTTTTTTGTAGATTTTAATTGCTCTTCATTCGTCCCATCAAAAACATTGCCAACAAGACTTTTTCGAAATTGTGTTGGCGGAAGTCGAAAGAGATCGGAATAGTATTGTACGAGCTGATGAGTATCAACTAGGACCCAATCTGCACTGGCAAACGCTATCCGATCTATAAAAAATAAGATCTTCGCTCGAATACCATTTGGCTTAAACGATCCGCGATCAACAATTACCGTATCATACAACGAAATGAAGGAAACTAAAACTAAGAGGCGTTTGGAAAAAATATTAAGTAAGCGAATCAAAATAATATCGATATAGCCAGGGTAACCAACAACAATCACATCTGGAGAAACACTGCGAAAATAACGCCAAATTAATAGAGGATACAGGTAAAATAACCGAGATAAAAATTTGAGTTTTTTTACCAATCCTTTTCTCAACATCTCGTGCAGAAAACCCTTCCACAGGTCAACCCTGCATTCATCAACATCAACACCTGAAGATCGAATACCTTCAAGAAGGACCTTATTAATAGGGTAGCCTTCATTTATAATGTAACCACCAAAAAACATTATCCGCATCAAGTATCCTGTTCGGCACGCTCTGAGCGTATCTGAGCGCCTTGCTCTGCAATCAGACCCATCATGAAAATAATGACAGAAGTAGAGAAAAGTAACATAGACATATTTGTGAACCTATGTTCCGCTACGAAGGTATATCCGTAATACCCCATTCCCACGAGGAATAAAAACATACTCACGGGTAAAAATATTTTCAAAGGAGAAAACAGCATACATATTTTCATAATCACCAACAAAAACTTAGGTCCATCTGACAAAATACGTATTTTACTTTTACCTACCCGTTTTGCAGTGGTGATGGGGATATATTTTACACTATAACCAGCTCGCAACATGCATAGGGTGATTGTCGTTGGATACGAGAAGCCATTGGGTAATAACCCAACAAAACGCCGTGCGATATCTGTTTTCATAGCACGAAACCCTGAAGTAAGGTCTTCTATTCGACGTCCCGTTACATAACTGGCAAAGAGATTATAGAGACTGTTGGCAATACTCCTATGAATTCCTGCCTGAGATCCTTTAATTCTAGCCCCAACAACCATATCGTAACACTCACATTCTTTTAAAAACTTTTCGACATCTTCCGGTGCATGTTGCCCATCCGCGTCCATACAGATTATCATATCACCCGATGCTCGGCGGATACCCGTTTTTATCGCGGCACCATTACCGGTATTATACGGCAATTCAATCAATCTTACTGGCTCACCAAAATCTTCGACAATGCTGTTAGTTTCGTCTGTAGAGCCGTCGGAAATTACCAGAATTTCGTAGTCCCTATTTAGGCTATCCAAATGCCGTACTAGCCGCTGAATCACTGGACCAATAACCTGTCCTTCGTTATAGGCAGGTATTATGACACTAAAATCAACACTGGATTCAACCATCAACTTATCCTTATGACATGAAGTAGTAAAAAAGTCCGAATAAACCAAGCAGGGTCTACCCAGAAAGACTAATCAAGACCATATAAAGGGGAATCAGTAGAAACTCTTGGAAGATACAAAATTATCATATCCGACTTCCGAGTATAATAATTCAGGGTAGTGGAATGATATGGGTTTTCTATCACTTGTGTCAAGTTTAGCTAATCAGATAAAATAAAATCCACTTCTATTGTATCCCGAACGGTTAAGGCCTGCGCAACAACTTCGGCTCTCTGTGGTTTCCCATCTCCTGGTCCCGTCAATGTAGCAACAGCTAATCCATCAAGAGTTATACTCGCTTCAGTTATAGAGCCCACCGTAGTAGCAAACACTACCTGAATACTATCTGCAATTGGGACTCCTCCTATACGAACGGTTGCCCATATTTCGGCCGTAGCTGAGGTATCCTCAGCAGATATCCGACTGGGATAGGCAGCCATTTCCAATGTTATATCCCGATTTTCTGACCCTGTTGGAGAAACCGATAAGGCACAACCTAATTTAAGGCCCATGACTAAAATTAATACGATTTTTATTGCATAATTTGGGCTGATCATTGGGATAACTCGGTCGATAACCATTTTGATTTGTCAACTATTGTAAATAACATACTTTATACTAGTTCGTCGAGTACTTCGTCTTGCAAGTTGTTCATCTCCAGAGCAGTTAAATTCTTTGTAATATTGCGGCTCTCATATGGAAGAAACCTCATGCCGAACTTTGCACTCCGAACTCCCTCTACAGAATGACTTTGTGCATGTGTATCTATACCTTCCTCATCAATTTCTATTACTCTAAATCGCATTGCCATCTTAATTTCAGTTTCTGGACGAGCAATAAGAAAAGGTATTCGGGTACCTCCAAACCGTTTGATCTCATGACGATCAACAATTCCAGTTACAATAATATCAACGTCTAATTTCTCGGCTAAATCAATTGCTTTTTGAGGAGAAAGATAACCTTTGTGCGGTACATCTTGATAACGTTTAACATCAACCATCTGGATATTATCAAAAGCCTCTAGAGAATTTCGCACCTTTTCTGTAAGACGAACGCCAGCTTTGAACTCTTCAAAACCATCAAAATCAAGAAAAGCTATTCTGACAAAATCTACTTTATCAAAGTTATCCATTACCTCTTTTTCCGAGCTGTAATCATTTTGCCGAGCTACCAAACGTCTTCCTCCTGTAAATGCACCATGGAACCGTAATCCGAATGAGGTTGACGACGGTAAAGGATGGT
>MDTA01186125.1_pt1 | contig 10672 bp, 10 predicted proteins | sample 811151 | NCBI WGS metagenome assembly MDTA01 (sample SAMN05326648, study PRJNA326480) | marine metagenome | isolation source: seawater | place: Indian Ocean: South | collected 2010 | reverse complement strand
CATAAATATCTTTATTTAAAGTAAGTTTTGTTTTTTGTTGTAAAAATTTTGCGTATCTTTTTGTAACACCAGGATAAACAGTTGACTCTAAAACAATAATATCATTTTTTTTTATCACTTTGGAAATCATTTTAAAACTTTTTTCCACAGCACTTAAATCAGGAATATTATTCTTTTTTAGAGGAGTAGGGACACAAATAATATAAAAATTACAATTTTTTAGGTCATCTATTTTATATGAAAATAATATTTTTTTTTTAGAAAATCTTTTTTATTAAATTCATTATTATAATCTTTTTTTTTTTTTAAATCTGAAACTCTTTTTTGGCTAATATCGAAACCAACTGTATAAAATGATTTTGATATGTTTAAACAAATAGGCAAACCAACATAACCTAACCCTATTACACCTATTTTTAACATTAAGTTTTTTATACCTATTTTAGAAGATTATTGATATATCAATAATTTAATTATGCAAATTTTAATTACTGGGTCAGCTGGGTTTATTGGTTTTAATTTAGCTAAATTTTTATTAAAAAATAAAAAGATCAAAGTAATTGGTGTTGATAATATTAATAATTATTATTCTCAATCTTTAAAAAAAAATAGAATAAAGGTTCTCAAAAGATTTAAAAATTTTAGTTTTTATAGGATAGATCTTAAAAACCAAAAAAAATTAAATAATTCTTTAAATAAAAAAAAGATATCAGTTTTAATTCATTTGGCTGCTCAAGCAGGAGTTAGGTATTCATTAGTTAAACCAGGAGAATTTATTGATAATAATATATTGGCTTTTTATAATATTGTGAATTTTGCAAATAAAAGAAAAATTAAAAGAATATTATATGCGTCATCGAGCTCTGTATACGGAGACTCGAATAATTTTCCTTTAAATGAAAAAGACAAAATTAATCCAAAAAATATTTATGGGTTATCAAAAAAGGTGAATGAGGAAATGGCAGATGTTTTTTCAAAGCAATTTAAGATAAGTTTTGTAGGATTAAGATTTTTCACTTTATTCGGAGAGTGGGGTAGGCCAGATATGTTTATGATAAAATATTTGAAATCATCATTTTTTAAAAAAGAAAAATTTTATTTAAACAATTATGGAAATCATACTAGAGATTTTACATACGTAAAAGACGCCTGTGAATTAATAAAAAAATTGATTTTAAGAAAAAAGGAAATAGGAAAAAATTTAATTTTAAATATTTCCTCAAACAGACCAATCAGCCTTTCTTATGTAATGAAAAGAATTAATATTTTTACTGGAAAAAAACCCAAATTAATTAAAAGATCATTACAAAAAGCTGATGTGATAAAAACTCATGGAGATAATAAAAAAATTCTTAAAATAATTGGAAAAATAAAATTTACCGATCTCGATTTAGGATTAAAAAATACAGTAAGATGGTTTAAGGAATATTATAAAATTTAAATTTTAGTTATGATTTTTTCGAATTTTTTTTTATGATTAAGAAGATTAAATTTAAAAGAATTTTTTTTTGCGTAAATAGCTTTTTTTCTTAATATAGATTTATTGAAAAAAAATTTTTTTATTTCTGTCGCTAATTCGTCAGGACCATTTTGATAAATTACACCACCTTTTCCATTTGATAATATTTCATTAATACCTCCATGGCTTTGAGATGAGATAATTGGAACTCCACAATATGCTGCTTCAACTACAGAATTTGGAAAACCCTCGAAATATGATGTATTAATATAAAGATCTGTATTTTTAAGATAACTAAATATATTTTTTTTGAATCCTAAAAACTTAATAGAGTTATTTAGATCTAATTTTTTAACCAAATTTTTAAGATAATTTTTCTCAGGTCCATCCCCGATAATTTTTAATTCAAAGTTAATATCATCTAAATATTTTAATGCATGAATAAGTTCATCTATTTTTTTTTCCTTTGATAATCTACAAATAGTTAAAATGCGCAAATTTTTATTAATCTTATTATTTTTGATTTTAATTTGAATTTTTTTGTAGTGAATAATTGATGGAGGGAAGACTACTTCTGATTCAAAATTGTATTTTTTTTTTTAAATAATCTGACATATATTTTGAATTGCAGATAATTTTATCAAATTTTTTATAGTAAAATTGAAGCAAAAAACTTATAATTTTTTTTTTTATAAAATCTGTTAGATTAAAATAAATTTCTAGTTCTTTTAGTGGAGTTCTTTCAATAGCTAATAGTTTAAGATTATTATCTTTTTTGATAAAAATGCTACAAAACAAGTTTGTGTAATTAATATTTGATATTAAAATTGTTTTTTTATCATTTTTTTGAATTTGAAATAATATATTTTTTAACTTTGAAGCTGATAATAGAAGTCTTTTAGTTTCAATTTTAAAAACACTTATACCTTTATCTAATAGACTTTTTTCATAAGCACAATTATTTAAACAAATAACCGAAATATTATATTTTTTTTTGTCTAAAGATGTGACTAACCTATAGACCGAGTTACCCGCACCACCTTTACCAAATCTTGCAAGAAAAAAAACTAAATTTTTTTTCATTCTAACAAAGCTTTTCTCCTTTCTTTACATAAAGAAGAAAAATGTTTCCATCAAATTTATTACAATAATTTATTATTTCTAAATTTGAATAGTCTATAAAATTATCATTTTTATTTAATATTATTATATCAGGAAAAATAATTTTTTTATCAAATTCATTAAATTTACTTGTAAGCCTTTGAATTTCTTCAATTGGTAAAATCATTTGCTGGTGTAATAGAGGCGAACTTTTTTTTATGAAATTGTACTCATCAGTTTTGAAAGATTTGCTACTATTAAAAGTTACTAATGAATTTGCTTGATATTTATAAAAGAAAAACTTTGCCATATCTTTATTCATATATCGCCAGCTTTCTTTTTTATTTGAAATAAAATCATTAAATTCTTTTTCTGTTAATCTAAGTTTTTTAAATGAGGAGATTAAATCATCTTCAATCATATAGTCCTTCTTAGAAGTGAAAAGAGCATTGATCAAATCTAAATATTTAATATCATTCATAATTAACCAGATCATTAAATCAGTTTCAAATGTAAGAAGACTAATATTTTGAATATTAAATTCATTTTTAATTTTATGAGTAATTAATTTGAATTCGTTTCTAAACTGCTTGTATTCTGTATTAGAAATTAATGATTTGTTTTTTTTTATCTCACTGTATGAAAATAAAATAAAAAAAATAGAAATGACTAATAAAAAAGATCTGTACTGATTTTTTAATTTTATTTTCTTTATTGAGATTGATAAGATAATCAATAAATAGGTCAATCCACTTAAAATTATCAAATTTACAAAATGGTAAAGGACACAAGATTTGCTGAAAAAGATTATAAAAAATATAGGTGCTAAAATTGTTGATATGAAAAAGAGATAGAAGATATTAGATATATTTTTTTCCTCCTTAAATTTTTTATTAATCAAAAAATTTATAGATGATATAATAAGAATTGTTGTTAAAAACTTAATTGAGAAATATTTTTTTAAAAAATATTTAATTAGTTCAATTTTATTTTCAACACTAAGATTAAAAACACATTGTCTAATTGTAAATTCACTTTCATGATAATAAAGATTCAATATAAAAGGACTAATTGTAAATAAAAAAAACAATGATCCAATTAAAAAAAAATTTATTTTTTCTTTTAATTTTTGAAATATATTTTTTTTGAACCTAATTATAAAAATTGAAATAAAAAAGATAAACTCAACGATAAAATGATAAAAAAAACTTGATAAACTTAAGCCAGCCAAAACACCTAGTAAAATGAAATATCTCAATTTAAAAAATTCTTTATGAATCATTTTAAAAATAACAAGAACAAAGCCAAAAAGATAAAGATTAGATACCATCGGCCTAGGCACCCTAAAATTAAAAATGTTATCTGAAAAAATTTTTATAAATTGAAAATCAATTAAAAAAGTATTTTTAATAATTATTGGTGAAAAAAAAATTAAAATTGCCAAACACACAGGGAAATAATTATTTTTAAAATGAATATATTTAAAGATGTTTGTAAAAATATAAATAAATGCAAAAAGACAAATAAACTCAATTAAAATGAATGACCAAAAATTCATTAACTTAAATAAGATTGCATGAATTAATATTCCACCAAATGGTAAAGGAATATTTTTTAGATTTGAAATTTCTGGATCAAATGATTGACTTAAATTATAATCGGATAAATATTTTATTAAAGGGTAATAATATTTACCGTCAGTAACACTTTCGAATATAATTTTTAAATTTAAAGGCTCATTGAAATAATAAAAAGAAAAAAACCATTTAATAGATATTATAAAAAATGAAAAAATTAATATATTAAAATTTATTGATCTCACGTTATTTTTTTATTTTTTTAACAATAAATATTTTTAAATCTCCAAGATTAACTTTGATAGTTAATTTTTTGAGAAAATTAATATTTTTTAAAAAATTCCATATCCAATTAAATTTAGGGAATATGAAAGAAAGTTTTTCTAATAAATAACCAAAACTCACATATCTAGGATCATTAATCGTTTCTACTATTCTAAGATTTCTCTCTCCTAAAATTTTAGATAAAGTTTTTTTTGAGAAAAAAAACAGATGAAATGGTATAATCCAATGATAATTTATTTTTTTTAATTTAGGATAAAAGCTATCCATATCGTATGTTGTAAAAATTATTGTTCCATCTCTGTTTAGCATTTTTTCTATTAACTCGAAACTTTGGAATGGATCTCTAAAATGCTCCACTACATCAGCAAGTATTATTAAATCATATGTTTTATGCCTTTTATGATGATTTTCAATTGTTTCATTAATAATATTTAAGCTAAATTGATTTTTTGAAAATTTTACTGCATGTTCTGAAAGTTCTAACCCGGAATATTTTTTTACCAATTTAGATTTGTCTAATATATTTCCTAAAACTCCATAATAAGAACCTATTTCTAAAACTGACGACTCATTATTTATATAAGATTCAATTCTTTTATATAAACTTAAAAAATATTTTTTTTTAAATTCTAATTCAGATATATATTTTTCATCTTTTACATCAGAATATTTTTGTTCTAAATTACTATTTTCAAATTTATATATAAAATCAGAGAACATCAGATTACATTTTTGACAAATATTTACTTGAGGTTTTTCATATGTATCAGTAGTACAATTAAAATTTATTTTATCATTTTGTTTAAAAGAGGACTTATATAAAATACTTATTATTCCATCACATTTATTATTTGGACATTTTTTCATAAAATTTTAATTTAGATTTTTTTTTATTTTATCATTAATAGATTTAGTGTTAGAATTAAGGGTTATCAAGGTATTTGTTTCAAATTAAATTTTAAAAAGGAAGTAAATGCAATCAAATGTTCTAAAGTATAAAAAAATCTTTATTGCAGGTCATAAAGGCATGGTTGGAACAGCTATAGTAAACTTTCTAAAAAAAAAAAAAATTAATAATTTGATTTTGATTGAAAGAAAGAAATTAAATTTACTAGATCAGAATAAAGTTGAAAAATTTATTAAACTTAAAAAACCAGATATTATTATTAATTGTGCTGGAAAAGTTGGAGGAATTTTGGCTAACTCAAAATACCCTGTTGAATTTTTAAATGAGAATATAATAATTCAATTGAACTTAATAAATTCTGCTTACAAAAATAAAATTAAACATTTTGTAAATCTTGGAAGTTCATGTATTTATCCAAAAAATTTTACAAAACCCATTAAGGAAAGATATTTATTAACTAGTTCGCTTGAAAAAACAAATGAAGCATATGCATTAGCAAAAATTGTTGGATTAAAATCATGTGAATTTTACAATAAGCAGTATATGACAAATTATATTACCTTAATGCCTTGTAATTTGTATGGTCCTAACGATAATTTTCATGAAAAAAATAGTCATTTTATTCCAGCTTTAATAAAAAAATTTGTTGAAGCAAAAAGAAAAAAAAAAAATCATGTTGAAATCTGGGGCTCGGGTTCACCAAAACGTGAAATTATGCATGTTGATGATCTATCTGATGCAGTAGTATTTATTTTAGAAAAAAAAATTTTAAATTGTAAAAAGTTAAAAAAAATTATCAAAGATCATAGCTTAATAAACGTTGGATCTGGACATGAATACACTATTAAGGAATTTGCCAAAATAATTAATAAAATAAGTGATGCAAATAAAGTTTTGAAATTTAATAAACATTATCCAGATGGAACAAAAAGAAAGGTACTTGATCTAAGTCTAATGAAAAAATTAGGATGGAAATCAAAAATTTCTCACAAAACTGGATTAAAAAATACTATTGAATGGTACGTTAAAAACTATAAGTAAATATTTAAACCAAATTATATTATTTTAAATTGAAGCTCTATTCTAAAAATACTTTAAAATTTAAAAAACTCAAAAAAAATAGGATTTTAAAAAATATGAACTTTAAAGATAAAAAAAGAATTGGGGGTTTGATGTTAAAAAAAATTTTTAAAAATGACTCTTATCAAAATCCGTTGATATCAATAATTATGCCAAATTTTAAATCAAAAAAACTATCAAGCGCGATTATTTCAGTTTTAAATCAATCATATAAAAATATTGAAATAATTGTTGTAGATGGAAATTCTGGAAATCAAACAATTAATGTTTTGAATAATTTTAAAAATAAATTAGATCTATGGATTAGTGAAAATGACAGAGGAATGTGGGATGCATGGAATAAAGGATTTAAGCTTGCAAATGGAAGATTTGTTGGTGTTGTAGATTCATCAAATAAACTTTATCCAAAAGCTATGGAAATTTTATCAAGATATATTAAGAAAAATCCAAAAATAGATTTTATTTGTGGGACAATTAAAAAAGACGGTAGATTATACGGTGGACTAAAGGCTGACAAAATTTACACAAAATTTAATATTATACCCTCATCAGTAGTTGGATTTTTTATAAAAAAATCCTCTTTAAAAAAAGTTGGCTATTTAAATTTGAAGTATAAAATTCAGGCAGACTATGATCTTTTGTATAGAATGATTGTTAAATATAGATTAAAGGGCATGAATACTGCGGGCAATGAGGTATTTGGAGATTTAGGAAGTAGTGGATTTTCAAAAAACCACAATTTTTTTAATACTCTCTCAAACGAAATTAGAATTAGAAATGATAACGGACAAAATAAGTTGGTTTTATTATATATAATTTTGGGCAAAAGTTTAACAAAACTATTTAATTTTATGTTTAAATCGTGAGAGAAAAGATAATTTTTTATATTCCATCTATTGAGGGCGGTGGTGTTGAAAAAAATTTTTTTTTACTTTTAAAATATTTATCAAAAAAAATTGATAAAATATACGTTATTACAGCTGATAAAAAAAAAAGTAATCTAAGGCAAATAATATACATAAGCCCAAATTCAAATAAATGGGAAAAAAAAGGCAGATTTATAAAAAATCTGATTTGTATTTTTCTCTTAATTAAAAATTTTTGGTCAAAAAAGGCTACAATTTTATCATTTCAATCAAATATAAGTGCTGTTGTAATATCAAAATTACTTGGTTTTAGAATTTTGATTAGATTAAACACCAGTCTTAACAAATATTTAAACAATTTTTTTAAAAGAATCATATTTAGAATATTCTATTCTTTGTCTGACAAGATCATTGTAAATTCAAAATTATTCCAAAAGGAATTGTTAGATATGAATTTAAAATCGTATCTAATTTATAATTTACAAGATTCACATAAAAAAAGAGGTAAATTGAAATTTTTTACAGGCTTTAATGGTTTAAAAATTCTAAATATTGCAAGATTAACTGAACAAAAGGATCATTTAACTCTTATAAAGAGTTTAAAAATTTTGAAAGAAAAAAATGTAAATTTTAGATGTTGTATTATCGGTAAAGGACCGTGCAGAGAAAGATTGATTAAGGAGATTTTAAATTTAAATTTGAAAAGTGTTGTTAAGTTAATTGGATATAAGAATAAAGCGGAACAATTTATTCATCAAAGCAATATTTTTGTTTTATCGTCAAGGTTTGAGGGATTACCAAATGTATTAATAGAGGCTCAAAAATATAATATTCCAGTTATTTCATCAAATTGTCCCACGGGACCTAATGAAATATTATTAAATGGAAAATTAGGTGATTTATTTCCAGTAAAAAATTACTCAATTTTATCTCATAAGTTATATAATTTTAGTAAAAATAGTAAACCATTAAAAAATAAATCTAAAAAAGCTAAAAAATATTTAAAAAGATTTAATCCAATAATAAATTCGAAAAAATATTTTGAATTACTTTTTGCAAAATGAAAAATTATAAAATTTCAATAATTACAGTAACAAAAAATTCTGAAAAATTTATTTTAGAAAACATAAAAAGCGTTAGATCTCAAAACTACAAAAATTACGAACATATTATAGTAGATGGAAACTCGACTGATAGAACAATAAAAATAATTAAATCCAACATGAAAAAAATAAGACTTATCAGAAATAAGAATGATAAAGGATTATACCATGCAATGAATGTTGGAATAAAAAATTCCTCAGGTCAAATAATAGGAATACTAAATTCAGATGATGTTTATTTCAGAAATACTTTAAAATGGGTGAATCAATATTTTAATAAATATGGTAATCTAGATTTTTTGTTTGGAACAGTCCATAAACATAAACTTCTCCATGGATATAATCCAAAGATTATAAATTGGAGTTTTGGTTTTTATACAACACATTCTGTTGGTTTTTTTATTAAAAGGAAATCTCAATTAAAAGCTGGATTGTATAACTTAAAATATAAATACTCTGCTGATTATGATTTATTCTTAAGAATGATAAAAAAATATGGTTTTAAGGGCATATCTACAAAAAAAAATGAAATTTTTGGAAGATTTAGACCTGGAGGTCTATCATCAAAAATAAGGTTTATAGATTATTTGAGGGAGTGTAACAAAATTAGGTTGAATAATGGTCAAAATACTTTCTTTGTATACTTCATATATATTTTAAGAATAATGAAAAACTTTAATAAAATTATTAAATGAAAATTTTTATTTGTATTCTAGTCAGTAAAAAAAATATTAAGTTTTTAAATTTATTATTAAATTCGCTCAATCAACTTAAAATTCCAAATAATCATAAACTTGAAATTATATTTATTGTTGAGTCAGAATTATTTTATTTTAAAAATATGATTAAAAAAATATTAAAAAAAACAGATTATAAAATTTTTTTAAGTAATAGAAAGGGAATACCTTATTCAAGAAATATTTTTATTAAATTTTTAAAAAAACAAAATTATGAATTTGCAGGTTTTCTAGATGACGATTGCGTTGTAAACAGTAACTGGTTACATAATATGATTAAATTTTTTAATCATTACAATTGCGACATCATTGGAGGTCCTCAAAAGCATGAAATAAAAAACTCTAAATTCAAAGACTTTTTTAACATTTTAGAGCCCAAAAGATATCAGGGAGAAACGGTTAATTGGGTAGCAACTAATAATTGTTTTTTTTCTAAAAAAGTGTTGAAAAATACAAACCTTTTTTTTGATCATGACCTTTCAAATTATGGTGGTAGTGACCAACTATTCTTTAGTCAACTTTCAAAACGAAAATTTATTATTAAGTGGAATAATTCTTCATTTATTACAGAAAAGTATCAACAAGATAGGGAAAACAACAAATGGTTTATTAAAAGAAATTTTAGATTTGGATACTCGGGCAATATAATAGACAAAAAAAATTACGGAAACCTTGGCAATATTTTGCTTTTAATCAAAATATTTTATCTTTTATCTTATGCAATTTTGTTAATGTTTATTCCAATTCGAAAAAATTATATCAAATCTTTTTTCCTTTTCTTAAGGGCCGTAGGAAGAATAATTGGTTTATTAAATTATAAGCCAAGAAAATACATATAATTTGATAACAGATAATAGACACAGAAATAAAATAACAATATATAGTTATTCTTTTTAATAGATAAAATAATTTTATCTTTATCAAAAAAATTTAAAAAAATTAAAAAAAACATTGGCTCGAAATACTTTTGAAAAATAAAGAAGCCGGTGCTAAAAGTTGTCAATATCAAAATTATTAAAAGAAAACCAGACAGTTTGTGTTTACAAAAAAATAAAAGAAAATAAATTCCTAATAAGGCTGATGGAAAAACAAGAAATTGATTGTTAAAAATATAATATGAGAGTTTTAAGAAAATACCACCCCCAACAGTGCTGTTATATTCAAAATTTAAACTACATAAAAAAACAATTAAAACCGAAATAAAAATAAATTTTTTATCATAAATGTTTAAAAGTTTATCTTTTAAATTTCCTGGGAAATTTAAAATATTTTGAATTATAAATGGAATTAAATAAAAAAAAACTATTGATCCACTAATTAAAATTGCAGAATTAAAATTTGTAATATTTTGTTTAATCCCAAGAAATAATAAAGGATTTTGTTTTAGAAAAAAAATACCAGGTAAAGCACAAGTAAAAATGAAAATTAAAATCCAAAAAAATTTTTTAAAATTAATATTTTTATACAAGTCAAAAATTAAATATATAAAAAAGAAACTGTAAAATTGTTTTATGTAACAAGTTAAAGATAAGAAAATAATTGAAATTAATAAATATT
>MDTA01060069.1_pt1 | contig 10672 bp, 11 predicted proteins | sample 811151 | NCBI WGS metagenome assembly MDTA01 (sample SAMN05326648, study PRJNA326480) | marine metagenome | isolation source: seawater | place: Indian Ocean: South | collected 2010 | reverse complement strand
GGAAACATTAGTGCGGTTACTGTGTAATCTATATTCATACGAATCAATTTGATTATCAATCTTGCCTTTGTTATTTACAAGTAAATTTTTTATGAACCAGCTTAATTTATTTGTTGAATTGACAAGGCTCAAAAAGCCAATAGGGTATATGTTATTATTTTGGCCTTGTGCTTGGGGAATAACAATAATTTATGATTTTAACGAAAATTTAAATAATTATTTTTTTTACTTAACTCTTTTTTTTCTAGGATCCGTATTTATGAGATCGGCAGGATGCATTGTCAATGATATTCTCGATAGGAAATTTGATATTAAAGTAAGCAGAACAAAAGATAGACCTATAGCCTCAGGTAAAATTTCAATTTTTCAAGGGCTAGTTTATGCTTCTATTCTTTGTTTGCTTGCTCTATTTGTCCTATTAAATTTTAATAATTTTACAATTTTTCTAGCTTTAGCATCGATGCCATTAGCATTTACATACCCACTGATGAAAAGATTTACATACTGGCCTCAACTTTTTTTAGGGGTAACATTTAACTATGGATTAATACTAGGATGGACATCAATTGATGATAACATTAGCTTCATTCCACTAATTTTCTATGTAGGGGCCATATTTTGGACACTAGGATACGACACAATATATGGGTATCAAGATATTAAAGATGATGAAATAATTGGACTTAAATCAACCTCAATAAAATTTAAAAAAAATCCTTATGCTTTTTTGTACTTATGCTATTCAATATTTCTAATTTCTTTATTAATAATTGGACTTTTAATGGAATTAAATAGTTTATATTTTATTTTTATAATTCTTATATCTTTTCAAATGATATATTTTCAAATAAATAAACTTAATATTGAAATTTCATCAGATTGTTTAAAATCATTCAAATCAAATAATTTTTTGGGTCTTCTTGTTTTCATCGCTTTAATAATAGGCAGAATACAATTCTAAATTATGAATAATGTTCAAATATTAAAAAGGCTCTATAAAGATTATACGAAAAAATATCTTAAAAATATTTTGATATCTGTTTTTTTTACTCTACTTTTAGCAGCAAGCACATCATCTATTGCTTATCTATTAGATCCTGCAATTAAGCAACTTTTTATAGAACAACAACAATCACTCATATATGTCATTCCAGGATTAATTGTCTTAGCTTTTGCAATTAAAGGATCGTCTTTATACATTGCTAAAGTTATAATGATCAATGTTGCGGAAAATGTAAGAAGAGATATGCAAGTTGATATGTTTGCATCTCTCATTAAAGCTGATACTAAATTAATTGATAATAAGCACTCTGGAAAATTTATAACAAATTTAACTAATGATGTTGATCTCATAATAAATCTTGTGAGTACAGCAATATTAAATTTATTCAAAGATAGCTTAACATTAATTGGATTACTCTCGGTAATGTTTTATCAAAATTGGAAATTATCTTTAATCGCAATTATTATGATTCCACTTGCAAGCATAGCTGCTCGAACACTTGGAAAAAGGATTGGCAAAGTCTCAACTCAACAAATGGATAGAGCTGGAATTTTGACTTCATATTTAGTTGAAATATTTAAAAATCACAAACTTACTAAAATATTTCAAAAAGAGAGTTACGAAAAAAATAGAGCAACTGATTTTATAAACTCTGTAAAAGAGACTTCTAGGAAAATTAATATCGTCTTTGTTAGAGCCTCCCCAATTATGGAATTTTTAACTGGAATAATGATTGCGTGTATGATCTTTGTTTCTGCAAAATTAATTGCTAATGATGAATTGCAAGTAAGTAATTTTTTCTCTTTTTTGGCTGCGATGATGCTTGCTTATCAACCTGTAAGATCTTTAGCTACTCTTAACATAGCTATTCAACAAGGAATCTCAGGTGCTAGAAGGGTGCTTCCAGTCATAGATGATGTTCCAGAAATTGAGGATAAAAATGGAGCAAAAGAACTGATATATAACAAAGGAGAGATAAAATTTGAAAATGTAAGTTTCGGTTACTCTAAAGAGGAACAACAAACCTTATACTCTGTAAATTTAAGAATGCCAGGAGAAAAAATGACAGCACTTGTGGGTCATAGTGGAGCTGGAAAATCAACTATACTTAATTTAATTCCTAGATTTTATAATATAAAAAATGGGGATATAAAAATTGATGATCAATCGATTTACGACTCATCAATACACTCTGTAAGAAAAGGAATTTCACTTGTAAGCCAAGATACAACTCTTTTTGATGATACGATAAAAAATAATATTTCTTACGCAAATCTAGATGCATCTCAAAAAGAAATAGAAGACGCTGCAAAATATTCATTTGCAAATGAATTTATTGATAAATTGCCTAATAAATATGACACTATTATCGGTGAGAATGGAATAAGACTGTCTGGAGGAGAAAAACAAAGACTATCTATTGCAAGAGCTATACTTAAAAAGAGTCCAATCATCTTATTAGATGAAGCTACATCTTCACTTGATGCAGAAACTGAGAATAAAATTCAAAAAGCTATCAACTACCTAACTCAAGGTAGAACTACAATTGTTATAGCTCATAGGCTCTCAACTATTCTTAACGCTGATAAAATTTATGTTATAGATAAGGGTAAAGTAATTGGTGAAGGAAAACACGAGGATCTTTTAGAGACATCTAATGTCTACAAAAATTTTTATGAAAAACAAATTAAAAAATCCTAATGTTATTGATTTATAGAATTTTAATCAATTTAATTCTAATATTATCTCCATTAATTATTTTTTTTAGATTAATAAAAAAAAAAGAGGATTTTAAAAGGTTTAAAGAAAAATTTTGTTTCTTTTCTCAAAAAAGAAAGTTAGGTAAAATTATTTGGTTTCATGGTGCAAGTGTTGGTGAAATTCAAAGTGTGATTCCACTTTTAGAAAAATTTGAAAAGAATAAAAAAATAAGCCAAATATTAATTACTTCAAATACTCTTAGCTCATCAAAAATAATTTCAAAAATTAATTTAAAAAAAATTACACATCAATTCTTTCCTATCGACACAAAGTTTATTTCAAATAATTTTTTAAATTATTGGAAACCAGAAGCAGCTTTTTTTATAGACTCTGAAATTTGGCCAAATATGATTTTAAATCTTAAAAAAAAGCAAATTCCAATAATCTTAATTAATGGTAGAATTACAAAAAAATCCTACGATAGATGGAAATTTTTCAAAAGATTCTCCAAAAAAATATTTGATAAATTTAGTTTATGCTTTTCATCCAGCGTAGAAAGTAAAAACTATTTAAATAAACTTGGTGCAAAAAATATTGTTAATATTGGAAATTTAAAATTTTCACAATCTGAAAATGACAGAATTGAAAATCAGAAAAGTCTTAATAAATTTATTAGATCTAAAAAAGTATGGTGTGCATCTAGCACTCATTTTAATGAGGAAGATTTATGTGGAATAGTTCATAAAAAATTAAAACAAAAATATAAAAATTTATTAACTATTATTATACCCAGGCATATAAATAGAACTTCTTCAATAAAGACAAGTCTAAATAATCAAGGGTTTAAAGTTCATCTACATGAGCCAAAATCAAAAATTCAAAAAGATACAGATATATATATGGTGAATACTTATGGTAAAACAAAATCATTTTATAGTTTTTGTAAAAATGTATTTCTTGGAGGTTCTATAATAAATCGTGGAGGACAAAATCCTCTAGAGGCAGCTAGATTTGGGTGTAATATTCTACATGGGCCTAATACTTCAAATTTTAAAGAAATATACAAATTTCTTAGTAAAAACAAAATATCTTACAAAGTTAATAATCCAAAAATTATGACCAAAACTCTTGAAAAACTTTTTTCAAAAAATAGAAATTCAAAAAAAATCAAAAAGGAAATAAACTTTATTGGACAAAAAATTTTAAATGTTACTTATAAAGAAATAAGTTTGTTGCTGAAAAATGAAATTTAAAAAACCTCTCTTTTGGGATTTAAAAAAACCAAATTTAATATCAAATATTCTAAATCCATTTACTGTCATAATAAGAATTAATAACTTTTTTCTAAATCTAAAACCCAAGAAAAAGGCTCAAGAATTAAAAACAATATGTATCGGAAATATTTATATTGGTGGAACGGGAAAAACACCAGCTACAATAAGATTATATGAAATTCTAAAAAAACTAAAAAAAAATATTTCTACTGCAAAAAAATTCTATGCTTCACAAAATGATGAAAGAATTTTGTTAGAAAATAAGACTAATTTAATAACTGGTAGTGATAGAAATGAAATTGTCAAAAAAAGTATTAAAGAAAATAAAGAATTATTGATATTTGATGATGGTCTACAGGACAAATATATTAATTACGATTTACAATTTGTTTGCTTTGACTCAGAAAAATGGATTGGAAATGGTAGATTAATACCTGCGGGCCCCCTTAGAGAAAGCTTAGAAAGTTTAAAAAAATATGATGGAGTTTTTTTAAAAAGTTATAGTAAAAATACATCACAGTTAGTAAGTTTAGTTAAATCAATTAATCCAAAACTTGAAGTATTTATTATCAATTATAAACCAAATAATTTAGACCAATTTGACAAAAATGATAATTTTTTAATTTTTTCTGGCATAGGAAATCCTGAGAACTTCAAAAATTTATTAATAAATAATAATTTAAAGGTTGTAAAAGAATTTATTTTTCCAGATCACTATGAATATAAAAAAGAAGAAATAAAAAGAATTAAATATTTAGCTGATCAATTAAATGCTAAGATCATAACAACTGAAAAGGATTATGTAAAAATAAAAAAATTTAATATTGAAAATATTAATTTTTTAGGAATCGACACAAAATTTGAAGATGAAGAAAATTTATTAAGTTTCATTAAAACAAAAATATATGAATAAAATTAAATATTTTTTACAATATATAATTATTATCTTTTTATTCTCAATTTATAGATTGATAGGTTTAAGAAACTCATCTTGCTTATCAGGTGCTATTACCTCGATATTTGGACCTTTATTCAGATCACACAAAATATGTCATTCAAATATATCTAAAGCTTTACCAAAGCTTGATGAATTAGAAAGAAAAAAAATTTTAAAAAAGATGTGGTTTAATTATGGAAGAATGCTTGCCGAATATATGTTTATAAAAGATTTTAGAAATAAACCTGAATTCTCAAACAAAATTGAAATTGAAAACCAAATCGTTTTAGAAAAAATTAAAAAAAATTCTAAACCTGTTATTTTTGTTTCAGGGCATTTTAATAATTTTGAACTTATGGCAATGCATATTGAAAAATCTGGAATAGATCTTGCGGCAATTTATAGGCCTCTAAATAACAATTACTTAAATCCAATAATGGAAAATATAAGAAAAAAATATATCTGTAAAAATCAAATTAAAAAAGGTATCTCAGGAACAAAAGAAATACTAAAATTTTTTAAGAAAAATACGTCAATTGCTTTAATGATCGATCAAAGGGTTTCTGAAGGTATAAAGTCTAATTTCTTTAATGAGGAAGCATTTACTACAACCATTCCAGCACAATTTGTAAAAAAATTTGAAACTATGATTGTTCCAATTTATATTGAAAGAATTAATAATAATAATTTTAAACTCAAAATCTTCGATCCTTTAGAGTTTTCAAAAAACGATACAATTGAAGAAATAACTTTAAGATTGAATGTATTCTTAGAGAAATTGATCCTTAAAAGGCCTGAACAATGGATTTGGACACACAATAGGTGGAAAAAGTAAGTAAGCTAATTATCATTTTCTCTCTTTATAGACGCTTCTACATATGAAAAATAAGGTTCTTGAAGATCAACATTCCAATAATTCAAACTTTTAATCGAGATTTTTTTTCCAGAAATTGCACATATAACATGATCTCCATCTTCAATAATTTCAAAGTTGTTAGGTAAGTATTTTATTTTTGCTAATTTTTTAAACATTTTTAGTTTATACATTATTAGATATATGAAAATAGGAGTAATTGGAAGTGGTGGAAGAGAACATGCATTATGTCATTTTTTGCATAAATCCAAAAAAGTCACAAAAATTTTTTGTCTTCCTGGAAATGCCGGAACTAGTTCCCTGGCTCAAAACTTACCAGTGGATCTAGATGACTTCGAACAAATAAAAAATACGATTATCAAAAATAAAATTGAATTGATAATTATAGGACCTGAAAAACCTCTAGTAAATGGACTTGTAGATTATCTAAGAAAATTTAAAATTAAAAGCTTTGGACCAAATAAAATTGCTTCTCAATTAGAGGGTTCAAAAACTTTTACTAAAAAATTATGTGAAAAGTATAATATTCCAACTGCAAAGTTTGGTATTTTCAAAAATTTTGAAAGCGCAATTAGTTATTTGGATGAATCAAAATTTCCAATCGTAATTAAAGCTGATGGTTTAGCCTCCGGTAAAGGTGTTTATATTTGTGATAATAAAGCTGAAGGAAACAAGGCAATAAAAGAAATATTTAATGGAAAATTTGGAAAAGCTGAACAAATTTTAATTGAGGAATTTTTAGATGGTGAAGAGATGAGCTATTTTATAATTTCAGATGGTAAAAATTATAAAAAGTTCCAAACTGCTCAGGATCATAAAAGAGTATTTGAAGGCGATAAAGGAAAAAACACAGGGGGCATGGGAGCATATTCCCCATCTAAATTAATTAACAATGATTTAGACGAAAAGATTATAAAAAAAATTATTGAACCAACCTTGAAAGGTTTGAACAATTTAGGCACTACTTTTGAAGGTTTCCTGTATGCAGGTTTGATGATAAAAAATAATGAACCGTACCTGATCGAATACAATGTCCGTATGGGAGATCCTGAATGTCAAACTATTCTTCCAAAGCTTAAAAATGATTTATTTGATGTAATTAAATCATGTATTGAAAAAAATTTGGAAACAATAAATTTTTCGTGGTCTGATAATCAAAGCCTATGTATAGTTTTATGCTCAAAAGGATATCCCGATGAATTTATCAAGGATATAGAAATTAATGATTTAGAAAAACTAATTATTAACAATGAAGAAAATGAATTTGTATTCCATGCTGGAACTAAAATTGTTAATAAAAAAGTTTATTCTAATGGTGGTAGAGTTTTAAATTTTGTTAAAACATCAGATAATTTTAAAAAATCTAGAGATGATGTAATTAAGATTATAAATAATTTAAATTGGAAAAATGGATTTTTTAGAAAAGATATTGGTTATAGAGTAATTGATTCATGAGAATAATCTCTGGATATTTAAAAGGGAAAAAAATCAATTTACCTAAAGACAATTTAACAAGACCTTTAAGAGACATGGTTAAAGAATCTATTTTTAATATCATTAATCATTCAAAAAATTTTAGTTTTGAAATAGAAGGTGCAAAAGTCTTAGATTTATTTTCTGGCTCTGGATCTTTTGGTTTAGAATGTATTTCTAGAGGAGCTGAAAAAGTCATATTCAATGAAAATTATAAAGGTGTAATTGAAATTTTAGAAAAAAACATAAAAGATTTAAATTGTGAAAAAAAAAGTCAAATATTGAAGTCAAATTGTTTTAACTTAGCAGAAAACTTCAATCAAAAAGTTGATATAATTTTTATGGATCCTCCTTTTAAAGAAAAAAAAATAAATCAATTACTTCTTTTAATTTTGAACATGAAAATTTTAAAAAAAAAAGGTCTAATTATTATTCATAGAAATAAAAATAATGAAGAAAATCTATTTGAAAAATTGAATATATTAGATGTTAGATATTATGGTCTATCTAAGATTATTTTTGCCAACTTTTAAAAGTTTCGAAGTCTCTTTTTTAATCAACTCTACTTCTGGCTGATCAAACGGGTTAATTTTGAGCATCTTCCCTAACATTATAGTTTCTAAAATAAAAAAACAAAAAAGTTCTCCTAGAGTTTTTTCATCCCTTTTTTTAATGACAAAACTTCTAAATGGAATTTTTTTTTTTTTAAATATATTTTGAGTAGCATAAAATTGAGCCTTTAAAATATCATCAGCAGTTTTATTATATAAATATTTATTTGAATTTGTTAAATATTTTTTATTTATTCTTTTTCTTTCAAGACCATCTTCAACCCTAAAAAAGGTAAAAAAATTATTTCTAGAACCGTCTAAATACAATTGCATCAAACTATGATTATCTTTTGGCATTAATGATACTATAGGTAAAATACCTTGTGATTTTTTTCCAAGGCTTTCAGCAATTAACTGCTGATACCAGTAAAATAAATCTTGAGAATTTTCATCATAATTTAATATAATTGAATTAGTTTTTTTTTTATTATAATTTTGTAAAATATAATCCACGTTCATAATTAGGTAATTTTTGAAATTTTTATTTTTGATTAAATAATCAAATCTTTTAAATTTTTTATAATCGAGGCCCATAAGACTCGCTGGTAACATCCCAGTTTCTGATAAAACAGAATATCTTCCACCTATATAATTACGATGCTCAAAAACTTCTGTTTGCAATTGATTAGCAAGCTGTCTTAAATAATTATTTTTATTTTCAGTTATAAAAAGAGAATTTTTGATATTTTTTAAAGTATTAATATTTATAATAGTTTCAAGTGTATTCCCAGATTTAGAAATTACTATATTAAATTTTTTTTCTTTTGTTTTTCTTAATTTAAGTAATTTAAGATTATCGAAAAATTCAAATTTTTTTTTAATTTTAAAATTTAAGAAAGAATAAATTGCCTTTGCGCCTAAAGCAGATCCACCCATACCTATAAGAAGGTATGAATTATATCTTTTGTATTTTCTTAAATCTTTAAACTTAAAAGAGTCTTTATATTTGTGTGATAAACTTAATAATAATAAATCTTTTCGAGTATGATATTTTTTTTTAATATCTTTGAAAATATCTAAAATTTTTTTAGATTTCTTAGCATTCCCAAAATTAGTAAATCCTACTTTACTTTTAAACATCTTTATTTTTTGATATTTTCAAGAATGAATTCTTCTGCTTTGCCAAACTTATTTTTAGAAGTTTTGCTTTTAGCTTTATTCATTTTCAATATTTCCTGAATATCTGTTTCTTCATCTATTAATTCTTCAGACTTCAAGGTTTCATTGTTTGGTTTTGGTAACTTCATAAAATCAGGAGGCATTACAAGTGGATTTTTTTTTTGAACTAAAAATTCGTCACTATTTTCAGATTTTCTTCCACTTAAACCATCTTTTATTGACTGACATGAAGTTAGAAAAAAACAAGTTAAAATCAAAAATGATAACAATCTTGAGTTAATTTTTTTCATTATTGTTTTTATTAAAGAACATTTCATCAAAAATAAGGCAAATAATTCCTATAGTTATAAATATATCAGCAACGTTGAAGATAAACCAATGAAAATTTCCAATATGAAAGTCTAAAAAGTCTGGCACTGCCCTAAAAAAAATTCGATCATATAAATTACCTAGAGCGCCACCGAAAATCATTAAAAATGAATATTTTCTAAAACCATCACTTTTTAAAAGCATAAAAAAAATAATTATTATAACTATGGCAATTAAAATCGTCAAAAAGTTGTAAAAATAACTTTGATTAAATGATAATAGACCAAACGCTATTCCCTCATTCCAAATTAAGCCAATATTCAAATATTTAGAAACAAATAATTCAGATGATAAATTTTTTTCATTTTTAGAAATCACATATATTTTTGAAAATCTATCAAGACCAAAAATAATGAGGATTATCAAAAAATTGATAACAAAATTTTTATTGAAATATTTTTCCATTATTGAGGGTGTCTCTCGCATGGATCCACACTAATTTTCCAACAGATAGGACATTTATTACCCAATGCCTTTTTAGTCTCAACTAAAATTTCTGATTGTTCATCAAAATTAATATTAGTTTTTGACACTATACAGATTTCGGTCAAATCTATATCTTCGACTATCTCCTTATATTTTTTATTAAGTTTGATTAAAAGATCTGCTTCTAAGCTCGAACCAATTTCTTTACTTGCTCTTTTTTCCTCAATACTAATGTTACACACATCTCTGATTTTCATTAATTCAGACCATTTCTCTTCAAGTTTTTTATCTTTAAACTTGTCTGGAAATTTCAAAAACTTTTCTAGGTGGATACTTTTACTTTTAGTAGATACCAATTGGTAAATTTCCTCAGTAGTAAATGACAAAATTGGAGCAAACCATCTAAGCAAAGACTTTAGCAAAACATTTAAAATTTTTACAGATGACTTTCTTTTATCAGAATTAATTGGATCACAATACAAAGCGTCTTTCCGGATATCAAAATAAAATGCCGACAGATCTACAGTGCAAAAATTCAATAATTCTTTATAAAGATTATGAAAGTCATATTTTTTAAAAAAAATCTCAAATTTTATATTAAGGGAATACATCTTGCTAAGCATAAACTTTTCAAGCTCAGGTAAACTTTCAATATCTAATTGATCTAAATTAATATCTTCGAATTTATCGTTTATATTTCCTAATAAATATCTAAATGTATTTCTTATTTTACGATAAGACTCTGAATGCTGATCTAGAATAGAATAATCTATTCTCAAATCCTCAGCATAATTAGATGCAGCTACCCAAATTCTTAAAATATCAGCACCATATTTTTTTAAAATATCCTCAGGTGCAATTACATTTCCAAGAGATTTTGACATT
>MDTA01046037.1_pt1 | contig 10672 bp, 9 predicted proteins | sample 811151 | NCBI WGS metagenome assembly MDTA01 (sample SAMN05326648, study PRJNA326480) | marine metagenome | isolation source: seawater | place: Indian Ocean: South | collected 2010 | reverse complement strand
GAGACCGGATTCATTCAGGAGCAGATGCGGGTCGTGTTACAGGATATCGGTGCGGATTGCCTGAAGACAGGTATGTTGCATAGCGCAGAGGTCATAGATGCTATCTGTACCGTAATCGAGGAGGAGGCACTCGATATACCCCTTGTTGTCGATCCGGTGATGGTCGCAAAAGGCGGCGCGTCGCTTTTGGATATCGACTCGGCCGGGGCCCTTCGCAAAAGACTGATGCCCCTTGCGCGGATAGTTACGCCGAATATTCCAGAAGCCGAAACACTGCTCGGTGGTACAATTTCGTCTTTAGGAGATATGCAGAGATCCGCTGAAATGCTGATGTCCATGGGACCCGATGCAGTTCTCATCAAAGGCGGGCATATGTCGGGTAGCCGACTCACAGATGTTCTTCTGAACGAAGACGGATTCCATTTGTTCGAAACCAAACGGGTCGAGACCCTTCATACCCATGGCACCGGATGTACAACCGCCTCTGCCATAGCGACAGGTATTGCACAGGGCTTGCAACTGCCAGCGGCCGTTAAACGGGCCCAATCCTACGTTGCGGCCGCCATTCTTGGGGCGCCTGGAATTGGGCAGGGACATGGCCCGATCAATCACGGGCACACTGTTGGGCATTTCGACGGGAAGTAGCGGTTAAGTGTCGGATTCGTCTTTTTTAGGACCGAAAACACGCCGTCGGTCTTCTTCGGAAATCATGCCGACAAGGACATCCCGGTATCCCTGCACAGCCTCTGCGCCCGCTTCACGATAGGCCTCTGCGAGACGGGAGCGCTGGCTTTCGGATAGTCGGCGCTCCAGAGTGATCCCTTTTTCGGTCAGGTTTAACAGCCGTTGGCGGCGGTCCCTGGTTCCTTCACGCTGATCGATGAATTCTTCCCGTACCAGTTGGCCCAGTACCCGAGACAGGCTTTGTTTCGTGATCTTTAGAATAGCCAGAAGTTCGGACACATTAATTCCCGGGTTTCTGCCGACAAAATAGATCACTCGGTGATGGGCGCGTCCGAATCCGTATTCTGACAGAATTGCGTCGGGTTCTGACGTGAAGTCCCTATACGCGAAATACAGAAGCTCCATCCCTTGGCGAATATCTTCTTCGCGCAGAAAGAGAGGATTGATGCTTGATTTTATGTCAGCCATATTGACATATATGCCTTTGAATGTTACTTACCGCAACCCTTAATCAAAACAATATGTCATTCGACGCCCCGCTGGAGTAACAAAGCAAATGGTCAGCTTCGACGATCAGGAAGGTCAGATCTGGTATAATGGTGAGCTTGTGCCCTGGAAGGACACGAAGCTTCACGTCCTAACACATGGCCTCCATTACGCTAGCTGCGTCTTCGAAGGCGAACGCGTCTATAACGGAGAAGTATTCAAGCTCCGCGAGCACACGCAACGTTTGATCGATTCCGCGCACGAGCTTGGGTTTGAAATTCCGTACTCACTAGAAGAGCTTGAACAGGCGACGCGGGATACCGTTACCGCGCAGGGTTATCCCGATGCCTATGTCCGCCCGGTAGCATGGCGTGGCAGCGAAATGATGGGTGTTTCCGCACAGACGAACACAATCAACGTTGCCATCGCGGTCTGGGAATGGCCGTCCTACTTTTCACCGGAAGCCCGCATGCGCGGGATCAAGCTAAAAACGTCAAAGTGGCGCCGGCCATCGCCCGAAACGGCGCCGGTTCATGCCAAGGCAGCAGGTCTCTATATGATTTGCACGCTTAGCAAGCATGAAGCAGAAGCTGATGGGTGCGACGATGCCCTGATGCTCGATTGGCGGGGACAGGTGGCGGAGTCCACCGGCGCAAATATCTTCCTGGTTCAGGAAGGCAAGATTCATACGCCTACACCAGATTGTTTTCTCGATGGTATCACGCGGCGAACTGTCATCGGTCTTGCCAAAGACCGGGATTACGAGGTGATCGAGCGGACGATAATGCCGGAGGAATTTGCGAAAACTGATGAGGTGTTTGTTACCGGCACGGCGGCGGAGGTCACCCCGGTGGGGAAGATTGACGACTACAACTTCCAGGTAGGATCAGTTACACGCGCACTTCTGGAAGACTATGATGCCTTGGTTCGGGCGGCCGGTTCAGAAGCCGCTGCCTAAAGGAGCTGCTTTTTGTGGGCGTCCAGCACGGCGAATTTGTAACATTCTTCTGGCGTCGGAATATGATCCCACGATCTCGCATCTGATTGACCAGTTCATCGACGACCCATGTTTAGGCAGGGCCAAAAGCAGCGAAAAAAGGCCGTCTCATCTGGACGGCCTTTTTATAGAACTATGTCGTCTCGTTAATCTTCGAACGTTCCGTCGACCAGCACGAACATCATGTAGCAGTCTTCGTCCGTCCGGTTGGACCAGGCGTGATTGGTACCGCGCTGAACACAGGTGTCTCCAGGTTTCATAAGCACTTCGGAATCATCCAGGACAAGGTAGATTTCTCCCGAAACACACAATGCAAAATCTACCGTTTCCGTTTTGTGCATCAGTGGGTGGGGCGGAGTGTCCTGGTCGGAGGCGCCTTCCGCACCAATCGACGCGAAACTGGCTTTCGCCGCTTCCGGATCCACATTGTCTATCCACCCTTTTTCCGGCGGGAACTTAATTACCCGGAATACGGAGCCGTTGTTCGGCGGCAACAGACCGATCTGGACATCCTTGACGGATTCCTCTTCGCCGAGCGGTTTGCTGGGGGCTTCCTTTAGAAGCCAGAGATTGTTGATTTCGACACCCGGTCGGTTGTCCGGGCGAACGATGTTGGGGCTTTCGCCGTCTGCGATGACAATAGCTTTGCCGTTTTCATCGTGTCCGGTGACGATTCTTCTGACGCCCATGGTTTTATAGTCTCCCTTCAATGACGTAATCGAGGATACGCACCACCTGTTCTGGGGTTTGGGCAACGGCCAATGCCGATGCATCCACTTCTTTCAGTGCGTGAGTGTGGCCTTCATCGTGCAAAGTGATCATCGGTTTGCCCAAGGCTGCGGCGAAGCCCGCATCGAAAGCGGCGTTCCACTGTTTGTATTTTTCGCCGAAACGGACAACCACGATGTCTGAATCTTCTATCAGCGTACGGGTCCGGATGGCATTGATCTGCGCTCCCTTGTGATCTTTCCAGAAATCGTTGCCTTCCAATCCCAGAATTTCAATCCCGCAATCGTCGCTGGAATTGTGGTCGGTTACTGGGCTGAAGAAGTTGACCGGCAAGTTTGCCTGCTTGACGCCGTCCTGAATGCGTTCCCGCCAGTCGCTGTGAATCTCGCCGGACAGATAGACCGACCAGGTTTTATTCGACATTTCGAAATCTCCGATTGCGGCCGAAAATCCCGAAAACCCTATCGTTCGTGCGGCATTCCCTGACCGAGATTGATCTTGATGCCTTTTATCACTTCCTTGACGGAGCCGCAAAGCGGCAGGCTAAGCCGCGCTTCGTCCGCCTCTTTAAGGACAATCGACATATCTTTTTCGGCCCAGGGCAGCTCCCAGGTCTCCGCACGTACCTCCATCGCCCAATTGCGGGCGCTCGAATCGAGCAGCGCCTCTCTCAATGTTTCCGTATCGACATTCAGCGATCGCGCCAACGCCATTCCTTCGTAGTTTGCGGATATGCAGGACCAGAGAATGAGGTTGTTGACCATCTTGCCGACCTGTCCCGCGCCCAGATCACCGAGATAGTAAATATCGTTCGCAAAAGTCTTGAATGCAGGTATGCAGGCTTCGAACGCGGTTCTGTCCCCTCCACCCAACAATAAGAGATCGCCGTCAATCGCAGCCTGCTCGCCTCGGCACATAGGAATATCAAGGACCAGAAAACCTTTAGTTTCCGCACGCCGCGCGATGTCTTTCATCTTGCCAGGAGCGATGGTGGATGCCACGGCCAGGACCAGACCCTCTTTCGCTCCTGTAAGAATGCCGACTTCCCCGAAGATCGTTTCCTCTACTTCGGAATCGAACCCTACGCCGACAATTGCCAGATCGCACCGGGATGCAAGGTCTGCGCAACTATTAGCAGTCGTTACGCCAGCATCGGCAACGGCATTGATGGCAGCTTCCGCTAGGTCATAGCCGACGACCTGGAATCCGCCGCTAGCGAGGTGCCGGGCTAACGGGCCGCCCATTTTTCCCAATCCAATCACGCCAACGGTTTTGATATTCATGATACTGCTCCTTCTGAACTCTCCGGTTGCTCTTTGAGTATTTCATGAACGGCCGCTAATGCGCCGCAATCCAGGCAAACGGTTTCCTCCAACGCAAAGTTTGGTCCGTCTCCGTCGTAGCGCAGGGCAATCAACGGCCCTGCGTGACGGAGGGGCCGGCGGATGGTGCCGTAGCCAATTTTGCCATCACATGTGGGGCAGGAGAAGTTTAGCCGGACATTTGTCGGTTGGGCTTCCGCTCTTCGGTATTCTCTGATTGCGTTCCGGCGGACCAGCGTTCCGTTGCTGTCAGGTGTGCCGTCATCACGCAGAATGACCCCGTAAAGCCGCTCCGCCTCTCCTCTAGAAACCACATCATCTCGGACGTCCTCTGCGACAGCGACCGGCGGACGGGCGAGGGGGTCCCCAAAACCGCCGCCGCCGGCAGCCCAGAAGCCGTATACATCCCCTTCACGGATTACTTCATCGGCTTTAGATGGCAGCCAGGTTAATTCGCCGCCAATACCGACAATATCCGGTATTTGTCCTGTTTTCCCGGACAGGATAGCGCGATCCGCGTTTCGAACCATCGCAGATTGAGAACCTGCACCGGGGTAGCCGCCGTCGATTCCATGGGCGTTGGTTTGCTCGGTGCCGGCGGTATTCGTCAGTTTCAGCACGATCTGATCCACGCCGTGCGGTGTTAAGGCCACTTCACTGGTTGATCCGCCGCGGAATCGTCCAGCGCCGGCAGAATCCTGCATTCGTCGACGGTAAAGATAACGGATTGGGAACTTCCATTCCGACCCTTCAACGTTGCCCAAGCTGCTGGCATAGGACGTAATGGTTCCGGCGTGATGAAAACCGTCTGCAAATGACCGGCCGGCTGCGCCCGATCCGCGGTGATCCGACAGCAGACCACCGGTTCGAGCTCCATTGGGAAGTTCCGCAAAAAGATTGTTACAGTTGCTAGATGAGTTCCACGATGGGCAGGCGCGATCCCGGTGCTTCGGCGAGCTGTTGAACATGTTCGCAACAGCCTGTGTTGCGGCAACAGTTACAAGCCATCTGAATCCGACCGTAGAAATGCTGACAGGGGCCGGGTAGGACGCATTTACCACTGTGCCTTCGGGGGCGATGATATCGATGCAGCGCTTTAGTCCGTCATTCCAGTCGATGTCGCCTTGGCATAAAAAGCTGTATAGCGGTACCGCCGACCCTGCGACCGTTGCTGGATAGGTGCTGTTGACGGCAGCATCCACCTGTTCGGAGGAACCGTTAAAATCAAAACGAAGCGTGTCGCCGTCGCAAATCAGTTTCAAAGCCACACGGCAAATGCGTTCATCGCCCACCCGCACGCCATCCATGAACGCTTCACCCGCCCATTCACCGTCTGGTAGACCGTGAATGAAATTGCGCACCTGTTCTTCGGCCAGGTCGATTGAACGGATCATGACTTCTTCAACGAGCTCTTCGCCCCGTTCGTCCAACAGATCGACCAGCCGCGTGCGCGCGACGTTGACGGCGCCAATTTGTGCTCGAAGGTCCAGCGCGACGGCGTCCGGCAGGCGAGAATTGTTGACGAAGGTCTGTTCGTTTTCGACGACAAGTTCGCCACGATCCATAATCTTCATAAAGAAACGTGGGGGGTCGTCATCCAGAGTTCGGGCGTTGATACAGAAACTTCCGGCATCGATGCCGCCCACATCCGCGTGGTGCACGACATTTCCGATCCACATGAATACCTCGCCGTTTCGGAATAACGGCGCTGCGACGACCACATCATTCTGGTGCAAGGCACCCAAGAATGGATCGTTGGTCATGAACACGTCGCCATCGGCGATTGTGCCAGCTTTGTCGATAATGGACGACAATGCGTCGCCCATCGTGGTGACATGAACCAGGGACCCCACGCCGGCGGTTACAAGTTCGGCGTTTCTGGTGAACAGCCCAACGTTATAGTCATTGCCCTCGACCACGATCGCCGAGGCGGAAATAGTCTTAATCGCGATGCCCTGCTCGTCATTAATCTGCCAGAGCCGGTGCTTGATAACCTCGAAAGTGACCGGATTGATCATTCGTGCGCTTCCATTCCGATGACGATATTGCCGTATTTATCCATCTGCGCACTATTTCCCGGAGGAATCCAGATCGTCGTTGTGTCCCGTTCAATGACCGCGGGTCCCAATATCATCGTCGCTGGCACGAGGTATCTGAAATCGTATATTTCCGCATCAATATGACCTTGTTCGCGAATAAATATTTTACGTGACTTAGGCGCTGCCGGTGCAGTAAATGCTGGCTTTATTTCAGCCAGAGAGGGCTTTTGGGTGGGGTGAACCGCCTCTACACGGAAGCTGATAAGTTCTATCGGGGTGTCGGCATGGGTGGTTCCAGCGCCAAACCGGTGGCCATAAAGATCTTCGAACATCCGGCGCAGCGTCACTATATCGGTTTCCTCCATGTTTCCACGCGGCCAGTCCAGCGTTACCTCGTTCATTTGACCCGCATAGCGTAGTTCGATGCGGTGGCGGAAATTGAAGCCCGCACGGTCCAGACCTGCGGCATCGATGTTTGATATTGCAAGATTCCGGAGATGGACGAAGTTCCGGTTTACGACAGATAACGCGTCCGAATTCAGCATTACTGGCTCAGACCTCGAATGACTGTAATGAATGTCGGAAATCGCAACTCCAAGAGCCGAAAATACGGGACCGGCATAGGGAAGAACGAGCTTGCCGATACCCAGTTGGCGGGCAAATTCGGCGCTGTGGGCTGCAGTGGCGCCTCCGTACGCGTATAAAACGAAGGCCGCCGGATCATGGCCGCTTTCGATCGTTACTTTTCGGATCAGATTTGCCATGCGGGCATTAACAATTTCTAGAATGCCGGCGGCTGCGTCGTCTACCGACATTCCCATGGGGTAGGCGATACGGTCCAGAATAGCTTTGTGGGAAAGATCGGGATTTAGCGCATAACTTCCGCCGAAAAAATTATCGGGATCGATAATCCCGCAGACGAGAAGCGCATCCGTGACCGTCGGTTCCACACCGCCTTTGTCATAAGCGGCCGGGCCGGGATTGGCGCCAGCACTTTGAGGGCCAACATGCAATCTGTAACCATCGGTCCAGGCGATACTGCCCCCACCGGCACCGATGGTGACCAGTTTTACCGCCGGTAAGCTGATGGGGAGGCCCTGGTTGAGATAAGGATGCGGGTCTTCCTCCAGGGTGTTGCCGTCGATCAAACCGACGTCGAAGCTGGTCCCGCCCATATCGGCGGTGATGATCTTTTCGTCGCCAAGCTGATTACCCAGAAATCTCGCAGCCACAAGCCCCGCCGTGGGTCCTGAGTTAATGACCGATACTGCCTGCCGATCCATGTCCTCGGCGCGGGCAGCGCCCCCCGTGGATGTCATTATCTGGATCGGATTTGCGAGACCGTCCTTCGATAATCCATCCTGCAGCTCCCCAATATATTTCTGTGTTACCGGGCCGACATATGCATTAACGACCGTGGTGACGGCCCGCTCGAATTCACCTATCCGTGGGGCTATGCGGTGGGATAGAGATATTGGTATTTCCGGCGCGAAATCGGCGCAGATTTCCGCAACCCGATCCTCATGTTGCGGGTTCCGGAATGCCCAGAGAAGGCAGACAGCAAGGCTTTCAGCTCCTGCTTCGACCAGGTCGGATACCGCTACCCTGGTTGCTGCTATATCTATGGGAACGACCACTTCTCCTGCTGCGTCGATCCTTTCCGCAACGCCACGGATCATGTGTTGCGGCACCAGCGGCGGCGGCGGTTCAGTATGGATAAAATCCATGGCCATTGACTGGGGTAGCCCGCCAACCCGGCCGACAGGTCCCCGGCCGATCGCGAGGGTGTCTTCAAAGCCCGCGGTAAACAATATGCCTACCCTGGCTCCCCGACGTGTGATCAGGGCATTTGTCGAAACCGTTGTTACATGAGCAAAAATATTTGTCCGAGAGAGAATTTCCGGAACAGTTGTGTTCAACACGGCTGCTGACCGGTTCAGCACATCGAAAATTCCTGTCTCTGGCGCATCTGGTGTGGAAAAGGATTTTTCTGTTCGGATCGCGCCCAATTCGTCTATTAGGACAAGATCGGTGAACGTACCCCCGGTATCGACCCCGATATTAGAATACCGAGGTGAGGAGTGCCGGACGTTCATCTGAGGCACTTGGCGAACATGCGACAGACTTCCCGCAGACCCAACAAACGGTTCAGTGCATATGCTGCCCGCCATCCACGTTCAGGGTTTGCCCCGAGATGAAAGCGGCGCCGGGAGACAGCAGGAACATAACCGCGCCGCAAAGATCTTCCGGATACTGATGGCGCTGGATGCACCGATCGGAAGGCGGCGCATTGTTCTTCGCGTAATCCCCGGACGAGGAAACCTGCGTGTCCGATAACGTGAAACCCGGCGTAATGGCGTTAACGTTGATGTTGTCGGGGCCGATTTCGCGGGCGAGCGACCGGGTCAGCCCAATTACCCCGGCCTTGGAAGTCGAATAGTGAAGGCGGTTCGGCGTGCCGCTCCAAAACCGGCCGGAAGAAATATTGACGATTGAACCGCCACCCTGTTCTTTCATCTGCGGGTATACCGCCTTCGAACACAGAAACACGCCCCGCATATTTACTTCCTGTACTCGATCCCATTCGTTGACCGGGATCAGGTGCCAGTCCCGACGCTCCAGCACGCTCATCAACGACGCGTTATTCACCAGGCCATCAATACGCCCGAAAGCGTCGATCGTTTTTGCCGCCATTTCCTGTGTCGCCGCTTCATCGGATACATCGGTTGTTGCCGTAATTGCATCGCCACCGGCATCTCGGATTTCCGCCACTGTTTCTGCGTTGCCATCGTCGTCAACATCTGCGGCAACAACCTTGCAGCCCGCCTTTGCTAATTCACGGCAATAGACTCGCCCGATTCCCTTACCGCCACCCGTAACGATGACTACCTTGTCTTTAATACTCAGCATGTAGTCAGACATAATTTGACGCCTCCTTATCCCAGAATTTGGCGGTTTTCCGATATTTTTGATAGTTCGATTTCTAACCGATTAAGATACGTGGGAACCCGGTACTGAACAAGGGACCCACTACTATTTCATCTCCGGAGATATTCGAGTGCGGTTCCATTGCGGGAGGCGCGCCGGGGATGGTTTGCTAATTTTCTTCGATGACCCTCTCCCAGGTGATGAGCCCGACAGCAAGGTCGTTCGTCTTAAGCTTGATTTCAGGATCGCGTTCGACGAACTGCTGTCGGACTGGAGTGGCCTGGATGTCGGTGTTGGTCTAGGGGTTTCTCTGGCGAGTGGGTATCCCACTATGTGAATGACCCAAACCGACGGTCGCAAAAATTACTCGGCTATCGGCAATGCGATCATTCTGATGGTACGGTTGAGCGACCATGACGAGGATGGATAGTTATTATTTTTTAGACGCATACTGGCCGTGGTCCACGAAGAGGTTCTGGCGCATCCCGCAGGCTCACTGGAGTTGAAAGGGTAAAGCCAGCCTTAGGCATAATTACTTAGAGGTCTTAAAGGCGAAGTGCTCTAAGCCGCGCGTTTGAACTCTTCTATGGTTTCCCGTTCGAAGGTCAGTAGTTTCTGCACGCTGTCGCGTGTCTGCATTCGCCCATAATAAGCCGAGACATTGGGAAACCGATCGAGATCGAGCTTGAACTGGGTAAATCTGCGGATCGCCCAAAAGAAATAGGCATCCGAAGCAGAATAGTCGCCCATCAGATAGTCAATTCCTTCCAACATTTCGTCCGCGAGACCGAAGGTTTCGTAAAGATACTCCGACGCATGTTCAACGACATTTTTAGCCGTACCTTCGATATCACACACCCGGGCCGGATTGTTGATGCGGCTGAGATACGGGTGAATGCCGCCCGATACCCAGGACAGGAGCGAGATCGCCTGCGCTTTACCCAATGTATCCGTTGGCATAAGGTTCGCATCGGGGAACGCCTCGGTCATCCAAAGATGGATCGCCGCAGTTTCGGTCAGGCGCTCGCCGTCAACGAGCAGCATCGGAACCTTGTGCTTTGGATTGATCTTCCGATATTCCGGCGACAGGTGATCGTTCGTGCGGAAATTCAGCGCATGAACCTCAAAATCTGCGCCCGCTTCAGTGAGGTTGATGTAGGGCGCCATGGCGCAAGTGACGGGAGAATAAAAGAGTTCGATTTTCATGACGTTCCCTGTGTGTTGGCCTTATAGACGGTTTTAACAGCCTTCAAAGTGACATATCCCTCTGCTACATCCTGTGCAAGTGCCGCAGGGGACCGATTTGCCGGATTGCCATAGCCGCCCCCACCAGCTGTCTGCAGACTGAACATCGTCCCCGGTCCGAGGGTTTCGCGGAATGATGCAGGAAGCTGTTTCTCATTTTCAGTCCCAGGGTGTAGTACAAATTTGCTATTCGCGCCGCTTTGCCCGCCTGCAAGGCCACTGGGAGCGATCTTCGCCCGGTC
>MDTA01155886.1_pt1 | contig 10673 bp, 13 predicted proteins | sample 811151 | NCBI WGS metagenome assembly MDTA01 (sample SAMN05326648, study PRJNA326480) | marine metagenome | isolation source: seawater | place: Indian Ocean: South | collected 2010 | reverse complement strand
GCAAAGCGCTCGAGGAAGACGATGAGTAACATCTACACAGACGACAATATCCATGAGGCTCTCGAGAAAGTAGCTGGGCTACCTGGGTACATGAAAAAGAATCTCAGTACAAGGACTCTCAAAAGGCTAAGAGCCGGTCATTACCCAAGCGTGGCAGGAAAAGACGCGAAAGCCCTCAGCAAAGGGGAGTACCCAGCGGACAGGCTCGCCGCAGCGTACTTCGACAAGTACAGATCGGGCCGAAGGGCTGCTAAACATATAGCAAAGGCGCGTAAGTCTTCAGGGAACGCCAGCTTGCAGGGCCGCGATGTCGGTAAAGCGTACCCCGAAATCCTAACCGGAAAAAACATAAAGAAGGACATGGGGGCTATTGGGAGCTTGGGCGTATATCCGAAGGTCAAGGTTGCCTCAGACGACAATATCCACGATGCACTTGAAAAGGTGGCTATGAGCGACAGTACTAAGTCGTTGATGGCACTCCCCTTTGCTGCAGGAACAGCTGGTGCGGGCATATACGGTCTTTCAGGAGCAACCCGTAAAGGAAGCGCGCCTCTTGCTAAGCGTTTAATGAGAGGAGGAGCTACCGGAGGGGCAATCGGTCTGGCAGTTTCAAGTCTTGTTGGTATAGGTAATCTACTCAATAAGGCAGATCCTTCTGGTAAATCTCTAGAGGCCGCTGTGAAGCTGGCTCCAGCAGTACTTACAGTAGCGGGCGCAGTAGGCGACACAAAGGACTACTAAAATGATCTACGCAGACGACAACGTTCATGAAGCGTTAGAGAAGGTGGCAGCTAAGCTTACTCGTACTGAGCTGGGGCTTATTGAGAAATATATTGCCAGTAAGGGAGTGCAGCGTGTCAAGCCGGGGGCTGCTCAAGGCACGCTTGGTAGTAGATTTGGCGATAAGTACCGGCAACTCAGTAATACAGGTAGAAGAAAGGCAAAGACAGGAGACTGGCAGAACTTAGGAACCCAGACCAAAGTTGCCTCAGGCGACAATATCCATGCTGCTTTAGAGAAAGTAGCAGGCATTCAAGCTGCTGCGTATAGGGCAGGTAAGCCTAAACTTCTTGCTGCTATGAACGCCCGGACTCCATCTGAAATGTGGCGCCTTGGCGGCCAGTACAAGAAGTTTAGTCGTAGTTCTTTAGGAAAACAGAGTACGCTCGGAAAAGGGACCTCACGTAATCCAGCAATGCCTAAGCAGGTCGTTCAGCTAGATAAGGCAGCCTTCCCGCCAACTGTCCCGGAGCGGGCAGCTTCCGCTGTTAGCGCGTTTAGGAAAAAACAAGTTGCTCGTATAAAAGACATTCCTCGCCAAAGAGCTGCTGCTAAAGCTAAAGCACAGGAACAAGAGCGCTTGAAACTTGTGCTGAAGAACCTGGGCAAGAAGCCAGGCCGTCGATATCGCGCTGCCGAGCGGCGCTTCGAAACAAAATTGAAGCAACTACAGAGATAGAGGTGCATAGATTCGGCTATTTTCTATTTCTATTTCCCTCTACTGCTCAGGGGTTAGAGGTAGACTCTGCCGAGGTTGCCTTACCAGCCACTACGTCAGCTACTACGGGCTATTGGGAATCAGTAACTTTCGGCACTACGTTTAGTGCTACTCCAGTAGTTATTGCTTCACCAGGCCCGAGTACTGGCGGTCAGCCGTTTACTATTAGAATTCAGAACGTCACGACTTCTGGCTTTGAGGCACAGATTGTAGAACCGGAAGGTACGTCAGGCCCTACTCATTACGCAGTAGATATGACTTACATAGCGATGGAAGAAGGTGTGCATGGCCTTCCTGATGGATCGCTAATTATCGCTAGTACGACTTCTACGACTACAGAGCAGTACGCTTCTAATCATGGGCTTACTGGTGGGTGGGATGCAGTCTCCTTTTCGGCGTCTTTTGCAGATCCCCCAGCTGTCCTTACTCAAATACAAACTACTGTAAATGAGACAGGGGCTGTACCCATCGACTATTCGATGCCCTTTATGACTGTAGCGGTAGATAACGTCACTACGTCAGGCTTCGATATTGCTTTAGAACGTTCTGAGGCCCTTACTGGCTCAGTTACTTCTCCAGAAGATATTGGCTGGATTGCCATTACCTCCAATACAACGGGATCACTTACTGCTACAGACGGTTCTCCTGTTCTGTGGGAGAGTTTATCAATCCCTGCATCTTCGAGTCCTATAGGAAAAAGCGACGGATGCACCACGGAGTCTCTCTCATCTTCTTTTAGCTCTACTGTCCCAGCAGTAGTGTCTATGAACACAAGAAATGAAGATGACGGTGGGTGGGCAATTGTTTGTTCTCTCAGCTCTAGCTCTTTGGGCTACGCAATCGATGAGGACTATTACAACGACACAGAGAGAAACCATGTCGGTGAGGATATTGGAGTACTTCTCTTTGAGAGCGGTATTATCGACATCGATCTAGACGCTGATGATGACGGCATAGACGACACGATTGAAGATTCTATCGGTACCGACTCTGGTGACCCAGATTCAGATGGTGATGGCTGGTGCGATGGAGACGTTGATGTACTTCCTACCTGCCTGGCTGGAGAAGATGGGGGGTCAAGTCTGGATTCAGACGGTGACGGTACTATTGATGCCTTAGATTCGGACTCTGACAATGACGGCGTCTTAGATTCTGATGAAGATTTCTCTACTGATGTCGATTTAGACGGTATCCCCGCGATTCGTGACAGCGATGATGACGGAGACACTGTTTTAGACGGGGTAGACATATGCCCGGGCTATGACGATCTACTGGACTCCGATTCGGATGGCGCTCCAGATGACTGCGATGTATGTCCGCTTGATCCATTAGATGATGCAGACGGTGATGGTGCCTGTTCCGACGTAGACCCATGCCCACTTGATAATCCAGATGATTCTGATGGAGATGGAGTATGCGACTCTGACGATATTTGTTCGGGAGGCGTAGACGGGGATGATTTAGATAGTGACGGTGTACCGGACTTCTGCGATATTTGTCCTTTAGACGCCCTCGATGATTCTGATGGTGATGGTTCTTGCGACAGCGATGATATATGTCCCGGATTTGATGACTTAGTAGATACAGATAGTGATGCCGTTCCAGACGGGTGCGATTCTTGCCCTCTAGACGTATTGGACGACTCCGATGGAGACGGCTCTTGTGACAGCGACGATATTTGTCCTGGCTACGATGATTTCACAGACACTGATAGTGACTCTGTGCCTGATGGCTGCGACCCATGCCCCTATGATATCGCTGATGACTCAGATGGGGACGGTGTCTGTGATAGCGATGACATTTGTTCTGGTCATGATGACTCTGTAGACGTAGACAGCGATGGAGTGCCTGACGGTTGTGATCTATGCCCTCTAGATCCTTTGGATGATTCTGACGGAGATAGTGTTTGCGATTCAGATGACATATGCCCAGGACATTCAGACCTAGTAGATACGGATGGAGATAGCGTCCCTGATGGATGCGATATTTGTCCCTTAGATGTTTTAGATGACTCAGACGGAGATGGTTCCTGTGATTCAGATGACATTTGTGCAGGGTTCGACGATTTTACGGATTCTGACTCTGACGGAGTACCCGATGGCTGTGATCTCTGTCCCATAGACAGTGCAGATGATTCAGACGGTGACGGGTCATGCGATTCGGATGATATATGCCCCGGTTACGATGACTTTTCTGATTCAGATGGGGATACAGTACCTGATGGCTGTGATCCTTGTCCTTCTGATGTAGCTGATGATTCTGATGGCGACGGTTCCTGTGACTCAGACGATATCTGTGCGGGGTTTGATGATTCAGTAGATGGAGACTTAGACGGTGTTCCTGACGGCTGTGATCCATGTCCGGTAGATTTACTAGATGACTCCGACGGGGATGGGGTATGTGATTCGTCTGATATCTGCGCTGGTGGCGATGATTCGGAAGACAGTGATCTAGACAGTGTGCCCGACTACTGCGATGTATGTATGGGAGATGACGCCTCTGGGGATAGTGATGGAGACTCTACTTGTGACGATGTAGATCCTTGTCCTGTAGACGCTTTAGACGACTCTGATGAGGACGGGGTTTGCGACTCTGAGGACGTATGCCCTGGGTATGACGATTCTATAGATGCAGATGGTGACGGTCAGCCTTGGGGCTGTGATCCGTGCCCTATAGACAATCCAGATGATCGAGATGAGGACGGAATCTGCACTTCTAGTGATACCTGTCCCGATGATCCTTACAACGATAGCGATGGGGATGAAATTTGTGGTGATGTAGACAATTGCCCCGAGGACGAAAACCCTGATCAAGAGGACATTGACGAAGACGGCATCGGCGATGTTTGTGACCCTGTAGATGATCGACCAAAAGATACGGGAGATAGTGGCAATCCTGACTCGGGAGTAATAGACACGGGACCTTCTGATACTGGAGTTGTTGACTCTGGTAAACCTGAAGAACCCGCTCCTGATGACAAGGAGCTCCAAGGAGGGTGGGGATGCTCAACTTCTTCCCACACGCCGCGCTTTTCTTTGACTGGACTGCTTTTAATCGGTCTATTGATCCACAGACGCAGAAAGAGTTGGATTCTACTTCCAATAGTTCCTCTGCTAATGGGAATAGAGGCACAGACGTACCGCGTCCCATTTGGAGATGGTTTTAGTACCATCGATACTCCAATGGAGTCGCCTCCAACTTCTTATCGGTCTGTTGCAGGCTATGCATGGGCACCTCTGGTCTATAGGTCTAGCCAAGGGGATGAGTTTGTCGTAGAGCACCTGGCTCATAAAGAGTTTAGGTATCAGAAACGCTTTGGAAGGCCCTCTTTAGGTTTTGTAGTCGGTGGCGATGCTCCTTTGGAGTACGTACATGGCTCAACGCCTACGTTGGTCTCTCCACGGCTTTCTATAGGATTGTCTTCACAGACAAACTTAGTGGGTACATCTCTAAGAGTTGGCGTATTGCCTCCTATGGATGAATCTTGGGGAATAGACGGTGATGCTACCGTTGGCCTATTTCGTCCTAAATGGGGAATTGCTGCTTCAGCTGGTGGAGTTGCCCTGCCGGACAATCTGACGCCTAGAGTTAAAGCTGGTGCTTACTTAGGCAATGAGAGATCTCGCTTTACTGCTGAGTGGGTACGATCACTGGGAGAGTATTCTCCTTCTGAAGTAGTCGTAGGCGGCCGCTTTCGTAGAGGTAGGCTTACTGTTCAGCCAGCTGTAGGTGTAGGAATAAGTAACCAACCTGGTACGCCTCGTTTAAGAGGTCTTTTATCGTTTAGTGTTCATCCACCACCAAGACCGGAATACGTTGCTCCTGTAGCTGTAGAGCCTCCACCGCCCCAAGTGGTCGCTATGCCTGACAGTGTATTCGCTAATCTTCGTCAGATAGCTGATGTTCTTGGCGTGAGCTCAACGATGAAGGTTCGTATAGAGATCAACGCACAAGAGGGCGAAGAAGAAGGCTATTCCGAGTCTGTTGCCCAAGTAGTACGTGAATACCTACTCGAGCAGGGCGTAGCGGAAGAAAACGTAACTGTAGAGCCTAAAGGCAATACAGGATCAGCCTGGATCGACATGATCATTATTGAGTTGTAGGCGAAAAAAGAGAACGCATGTGCGTCTTCTTTTTATAACTAGCCATGGGCTAGTCTTTCTTTTTACGAGAGGATGTCGGATATGAACGACATATTCTTTTAGAGAGGAATGCTCTCCAAGTCTTTTTCCGCTTTAGACGCCTTGTATGCGTTTACTGCCCGCACAAAGTCGTAGGCGCACCAAGCAAGCACGGCGCCCATTGCAACTTTGATATGCAATGGAGATGTAGTAAATCCTCGAGCAATTTTCGCCGCTACTGTCGTTGCAGTAGCGACTTCCTTGCCGATGTCTTCACTCACGTCCTCAAGAAGGCGCAGCCTTTCAGCTACCTTGGCTTGCTCTGCTGCCCTAGGAGTTTTCTCCTCTCTGCGTTTCCGCGACTTGTTCGGGCCGAGAACTTCGTCTAACTCCCCTAGAGCAGTATCCAAGAATTGCGCATACTCTGCCTTCGTCGGAGCCTCCATTTCGGAAATCTTTTTCAGTGTCCGCTCTTTCCATGCTTTTTTGACGGGAGCGTCCTTCCCAGTCCCTTCATCAAGTTCCTCTACTTCCTCTCTAAAAGACTCTAATTTTTTATCGTATCCCACTAGTCACCTCAGTATAAAATGTGGATGAGGGTTCATTCCCTCAATCTTCTTATACTGAGGTTGTAAGCCTATTTTCAGCGCATAGCTTCGAGAATGTTATCGAGTTCCATATCGCTACCACTAAACTTCTCTTTGGCCTTAGAGATGCGTAGAGCGACCTTAAACGCCTTTACGTCAATCTTATCTTCATAGGCTTCATAGAGTTCTTTTAGTTCTTCATTAAGCAGCGTCCGCTCATTTTCGATTCTCTGTACGCCTTCAAGCAACTCTTGTACAAACTGTCTCATCTTCCACTCCTATTCTGTGTGGTGTGCGCAGAAGTATCCCACAGAATCAACAGGCGCTACAGTCAGGATGGCCTGTTCCTAACCCTCTACACAGCGGAGAGTCCTTTTCAGACCACTCTAGGCGTGCCTTACCCCTCTTTCCATGCTTGAGTGCGTACTCAGCCTTCTGTGCCTCAGAGCGGTCTTTATAGGGGCCATGAATAGCTCTTAGTACCCAAGGCCTGTGCTTGGCTGTATACTTACCGCCTCCCTTGATCTCGCCGTTATGTTGGCGAAGTCTTCTAAGAGGATCTGTTGTACAACCTACATAGAAGAAGCCAGGTAAATCTCCCCGCTTACCCTTTCGGGGTTTTAGAGATTGCATTACGTATACGGACCAATCAGACATGTTAGTACCTAAGCGAAAAAAGAAGCAGCGCACGTAGCCTACTTCTTTTGCCTACTAAGTAAGGCATAACTCCACTGGGCAGTGGCGCTGAGTTTACTCCCTTCCCAGGAACTCCCATTTTACTTCTGAGTCGTCGGTCGGACTCCCAAGATCAATCTCAACACTACTCGAGAAAACTCTTGGAATACCTCCGCAGCCCTTTTCGTGCCTTTCTGCTGCTCTCAGAATCATAAGGCACAGCTCTCGCTCAGATTGAGAACAGTCAAGCCCACCTTGCTGGATTACGTTTACGTCTATTACGCCTGTTGCAAGGTCAGATCCTGACCCAACTGCGGCAAACCGGAATACGGTTGAGTCCGCGCATACACCATTCGGTAAGTCATCTACGGGCGTAACTTCACGATGTACGTCAGCTTCACATACGCTCCCGCTAGTAGTTACTGTGGTAATGCCCCCCGTCCTACCATTTACGATCAAAGTATGTACTCCGGAGAGGCCCTTGTTGCTTTTCTCTGGAATAGCCCATTTCATTATCTGATCATGGTACTCATACAGGGAATACTCTGGAGCATACGCTAGCGCCTTTTTCAAGACATCTGATCTTTTGATGCGCTCTATAGTAGGCCCCGTTCCGGAGAAGAATACTAGATTGTCTTGGAACCTTATGTACTTCTCCTTCTGGTAACTGCCGATAACGTACCGATCCCCAGTAAGGGAATCGCACCCTGCGGCAGTCGTTACCCACTGATCGCTATGAGTGCCTCCCGTATCTACTTGTTTTGTTACCGTTGAGACTTGGCTCCATGCAAATGCAATAGTCATCCTGATACCTCAGCAAACCATACTTCCTCATTCGTGTGGTTTGACGTAGTTTCGTCTTCCCACTGAATAGTGAAGGTACCCTCTGGAGTACTGTCTCCTGCATAACGAGGAACGTATGTAACTACTGTTCCTACCTTTCCAGGGTTGGATCTCAGCTCCAGCTTATCGCCAGGCTGGACTTCATCGCCCTCTCCGTAGACCACAAGCATAAAGTTCTTTCGCTTTGCGGGGGCGATCTTCTTCATGAGCTCTACAAACTCTTCTGCATTTTCCAGCTTGTAGAACCCGGTTGGTGGAGAGCCAGGCTCTACCGATTCATCGAGGTTTCCTACCTCGTCATGTCTAAATAAGTGAAAGTGGTTACTGCACCACGAGCATACGACCATAGCCATAAAGCACCTCTGCTAAATAAACGGAGGTTTAGCCCTACGCTTTCCTCCATACTTCTTATGAGAGAAACGCGGCCGTACTTTCACATATGGGCGAAAAAAGGGTCGTTAGACCCCCAAGGCTATACAGCCTTTTTCACCTTAGGCTTCTCAGAAACGCTAAGGATTTTATGTCCGGCCTTCTCCAGAATCTCAACCACTCGTTTCTGAGTGTATCCCTCCGGTATCGGCACTACTCCCTGGTCCGTGTAGATCTTCATGTCCCTGTCCAATTTGCACCTCGTTGTTGTCATTGAGCCTCTTAAGCTCCTTTGTAAGATTGTTGATTGCGGTGACTAGTGCCGGGAGAGTTCCCTCTACTAGTGTGACACCTCTGCGCGTGTGAATCCAGTCATTCATCCGTAACTACCTCCTGTTCGATTTCTGATACTGTCGGCCAGTAGTAAGGTAGATCGTTAGGTACGTCTGGAAACAGAGGTCCGTAATACTCAGGATCTTTCCTAAGTAAGTTACTTCTATGGCTCAGATGAACGCGATCATCACCAAACCATTTTGGCGGCGTGTCGTCTTTATAAGAGTCTGCGTACGCTCGCAGTTTTGGTCCGCACTTGAAGTCTTTGTACCCTCTGGATACCCACTCTTTTACACAAGCTAGGCCATACTGAGCAAGAGCGCCTTCGTACCCTTTCCACATCTTGACGGCAGGGTGGTTCTTCCATCCCTTCTTGTCATATTCGGGACTTAGGCAATTCAGTATTTGAATGCACTCTACTCGTTGCTTTCCTAGTCTTGCTCTATCAAGCGCTTTTGCAGACTTTGCGTAGCATTTAAACGGAACGAAGGTCTGCATGACTTCCTCGAGTACGCTCCCAAGGAGCTATTGGGTTTGCGTCTCCCCAGTCATGTTCCCACCGATTTCGCATTCTTGCGATTACTTCAACTGGGACTTTGTGTAGACTTCTTTCAGCTAGCTCTTCATCCGTAAGACCTGCATCGAAAAGGTCGAGTACAGTTACTGGTATGTTGTGACCTTTAGCTTTTTGCAGGTAGGGTTCCATTTCCCATCGGCAACTGAACGTGTTGTGAACGACTACTGAGTAGCCTTCTGTAAGCCAGTAGCTTGTCTTCTCTAAGCTTTCTCTATGCGCCTCCTTACGCTTAGAAGGATCGAACGTATACTTGGCGTTATGTGCACCGAGATTTTCGTAGAAATAATCGTCGGCAGCGATCATCTTTGTTTTATCAATGCCCGCAATAGTACGAGCTAGTGTAGTTTTTCCTGACCCTGAAAGGCCTCTAACTAAATAGAGAATGGGCCAGTTTATTGGCGGTGGATGCATAAGACTCTCCTATGGAATTATTTTTCCTCAAAGACCTTATGCGAGAATGATCATGTTACTTCCACCACTGTTGGGGTGTGGTCCAATTGGCAGGACGCCTGGTTGTTACCCAGGAGATTGTTGGTTCGAGTCCAGCCGCCCCAGCCACTAAGGGAGCATAAAATGTCTGGGTCGGAACGAGGCACCGCCGTTTCTAGAAACTTAAACAATGCACTATCGGGATACCAAGAAAGGCTATCTTTAGGTATTGAGTCGCCAAGTGACTATTATCATTTGATTAAGTTATGCGAGAAAGCGATATTTGAGCTTCAAAAGAAAGAGGAAGAAGTCAAAGCCTATAGGAAGGCCCTATTTGATCAGGGCGAAAAATAGACTAAGAACGCAAGCCCCCAACTACGGACCTTTACTCCGCTAATAGCAGAGTCTGCAGCAAAGGGAACCGTTAGTTGGGGGCTTGCTTTATGCAGAGCTTCGGGCAGCTCATGCTAACGACGGTATATCGCCGACGTAGTTGTTATACTCACGTTTATGAACTCACGAGGCCGTTGGAAAGTACCTCGTGAAATATGGGGCAATGAGTATGACTATCTGGCGAGGAGGCCCGAGGTATAACAATTCAAGACCTCCCCGATACAGACGACTCTACGTTCACCGCTAAGGAGGCCCCTGACTAAACATCTTTTCGTGGATGCGTGAAATCTCCTTCAATAAGTGAATTCCAGTGCTTCCAGGGAAACACTGCCAATGCCAAAATCCCCAAGATGGGAAGGATCCAAATTCCGTTGTCCAGAAGGACAATCTGCCAATCACTCAACGTCTGCATATTCAACTCCTGTTTGTGAATTTCTACTAGTCCCAAATCATGCTGCTGCCCCATTGGGCATCTGAACTACCTTTACTCCTTACCCATCTTCCGTATGGATAAGACCCGTCGTTACCTCCGTAGGCCATCGTAGCTACGCGGTATTCATAGGAGGGTTGTAGAGCAGCACGACGTTGTTCTTGCTCTTTCCTCGAAACCTCCTTGGCCTTTTGCTGCCTTTTTTCCCAAGCCTCTTGCCGCTGTTCTCGCGCCAATTCGGATAGCGCATCCGTAACAGCAGTGTGGCGAAGGCTAACTTTTGGGCGTGAGAAGCGGTTTTGTGTTTTCTCTAGGACGTAAACTACTTTACCTCCACGGATAGCCGCTCGACGTGCTTCCCGCGCCTGCTCCTCTTCTCGGGCAGCAATCTCAGCCTCAAGCCAAGCTATCCTTTCGG
>MDTA01112177.1_pt1 | contig 10673 bp, 5 predicted proteins | sample 811151 | NCBI WGS metagenome assembly MDTA01 (sample SAMN05326648, study PRJNA326480) | marine metagenome | isolation source: seawater | place: Indian Ocean: South | collected 2010 | reverse complement strand
TGTTGACCCCGAACTAGCAACGACTATTGCTTCTCTAGAAGATGTTGTTATGGTTCACAGATATGGAATGGTGGTGTTTTACGGCGATGTTCAAACTCAAAATGTCAAAGCAAGAAACTCTTCAGTTTACCCTAACGGTGCTTGGGATTTTGGAGTTACTGGTAAAGGAGTAAACATCGCAATGGTTGATACAGGAGTAGATAATGAGCATCCAGGTTTAGCTGGAAAGTTTGTTGCAGGATATGATCCAGTATGTTACATGCACACAGACGTGCCTAGATGTATTCTTGCTGGCGCAGGTGCTAGACAAGATGATGGTTCGTTTGACCCTGATGATGGTAATCAACACGGAACAGCGTGCATAGGTATGTCTTCGGCAACTGGCTTGGAAGCAGACGGTAGTCAAAGTGAATTTTATGGTTCTGCACCCGAATCTTCACTTATCGATGTTAGAATAGGCACTGACGTTGGAGCAGGGCCTTTCGAAAATTATCTAGTTGAGCAAGAAGCATATGAATCCGCTATGAATGGTTTACAATGGATTATCGATAACAAAGATACGGCTTGGGAAGGAGTAGATGAAAGTCTGCACGGAATAGACATAATTTCACTTTCTTGGGGAATTACTTCACATGAAGACGGTGGCTCAGACGGTACAGACATGCACAGTATGATTCTTGATGTTGCTATGGAAGAAGGAGTTGTAGTAAGTGTTGCTGCGGGTAATGATGGTCCAAGTAATGATGGGTTATCCGGAATGGGTTCCTCTTCGTTATCTATCACTGTTGGAGCATCTGATGATGGCAATACCGTAGATAGAAGCGATGATACAGTTGCATCCTATTCATCTAGAGGCCCAAGAAAGGATAATGGGGATAGCAATCCACTCGATGAACTCAAGCCGGAGATATCTGCTCCGGGAACAAATATCATTCAAGCTGAAGGCTGTGTAACTTCAGGAGGCTGTAGTAACTCAGCCGGAGGTGACGCCTCTGAAAATACGTATACCAGCCGAGGTTCTGGAACATCTTACGCAACTCCCTCAGTTTCTGGGATATTAGCATTGATGATTGAAGCAAATGAAGACCTTAGTCCCGAACAAATGAAGGAAATAATCAAATTTACTGCTGAAAGAAAGGGAGAACCAACTCAGCCCGATGTAGATCCTTTCTGGAATAGAGATTTTGGCTGGGGGCTTGTTGATGCCTATGAGGCTACAAAACTTGCAATACAACTAAAAGAACAAAACCTAACTGACCAAATTGATGTTTATACTCAAGTCCATGCCACTCTACCAACAGTTACCAATAATACTTCGAATATGGATTCTGGGATGTACATAATCACCGGATTAGCATGGAATCAAATGGGTTCTGTTAATGCAGTAGAATATCGAATTGACGGCGGTGAATGGATGAGCGCATCTTTCAATCAATCAGAAACTCCTTTAGGTCCTCTAGAAAGATTTGAATGGACAATTGGAATTGATTTAGATAAACTTCCTGAAAGAGATGTTGTAATAGAAATACGTGGATTAAGTGATGATGGACAATCTCTTCCAATTATGATTACAGTACAAGGAAACGGTATTGTTGATAGTTCTTCAATGGGCTCTAACACTCTTATTCTAGTTGCAAGTTCAATGTTTGTTGTGTTAATTTTGATGTTATTATTAAATTCTAAAACAGAAAAGCCATCGCTACTCATTTCCAGTTCTGATGAGACAATTGAGGAAGTTCTTGAGAAGGACTATGAAATGGCTTTAGTTATTGATGCAGAATTAGTAGAAGATGAGAAAAATTAGGTTGTGAAAATTTGAGAACATTTAGTGATAGGGCATTATCAATTCAGCCAACAGGCGTTCGTAAAATGTTTGATCTCGCTGGAGATGATGTCATTTCATTTGGTTTAGGAGAACCTGATTTTCAACCACCTAAGCAAGCTATTGATGCATTTTATAATGCTATGTTAGAAGGTCATAACAAGTACACTACTACAGCAGGGCTTCCAATACTTAGGGAAAAGATTGCTCAATCATGGGATGAATATCAAACCGGAATGAATTCAGAAAATGTATGTATTACTATGTCAGGAACTAACGCTCTACTCAATATATTCTTGACTTTGGTCAATCCAGGTGATAACGTTCTATTACCCGAACCATATTTTCCTCTGTATGGGCCCGACGTATCTATCTCAGGAGGAGAAGCAAGATATTATCCATGCAAATTTGAGCATGAATTTATACCTCAAGTCGAAGAACTTGAAAAATTAGTTAATCAAGATACAGTTGCTATTTTGTATAATTTTCCAAGTAATCCTACTGGTGGAACTCTAAACAAGAAACAGAGAGATGAACTACTAGAATTTGCTAAGAAGCATGATTTATGGATTATTTCGGATGAAGTATATGATCGTATTGTGTTTGAAGCAGAGCATGTTTCTTTTATGGGTACAGGTTATGAAAAGACTTTGTTAGTGAACTCATTTTCAAAAACCTTCGCTATGACTGGATGGAGAATTGGATATATTATTTCTACCAATTTAGAAGCGATGGGGCAAATAATAAAAATGCAATATTATATCACTGCATGTTCTAATGATGCAATGCAATATGCGGTTCTTGAGGCTATGAATGAAGCAGCAGATTATCCGGATTTGATCGCTAAAGAATTCAAGGAGCGCTGTGAATTAATTGTAGATAGATTAAATTCTATGCCCGGGGTAGAGTGTCACAAACCAAAAGGTGCAATTTATGTATTTCCAAAAGTTCAAGTCGAGGGTTTTAACTCGGAAGAACTAGCCTTGGAAATTCTCAAAGATGGCGTTCTTTGCTCACCTGGTTCAGCTTTTGGGCCTTCGGGTGAAGGACATTTGAGATTTGCTTATACAATATCTAAAGATGAGATATCTAGAGGAATGGATAAGTTAGAGAACACTCTAAAGAGATTGAATAGTAAGTGATGTGATTTTATGTCAATTCTATCATCGACTCTTTATTTTGTAGCCGGATTCATCATTGCTTTTATCTTCCCTCGTCTTCCAGGGATACTAATTACTAGAGGTAAAGGCTTCAATACTAATTTTCCTCCTCATCCTGAACCAATTCCACTTTCACCATATCTCACACAGAGAGTACTCCACATGAGAATGTTCTATTGGCTTGGTTTGATGGTCAGTATTGTACCTCTATCCTTCGGTCTTGTTTCAGTTAGGTGGGGTAATGTACCGTTTGGATTTGGTTTATGGATTTCATCTGGTTGGTTTTTACTTTCACGTTTACAAGTTTTTATTGGTGGACCGAAGCCTCCTTGGACTTTAGAAATGGCGGAGAGAATTCAATTAGTGATTAATGAAAGTAAGTCAGATACAAAATGTTGTGGATTTCCATCTCCGGAATGGATGTTGAGTGGCATATATTGTACATCATGCGAAAAGAAATTAGATGATTTGTTTAGACCAGATTTAGGGCGTAAAAGAAATGATGGTTTTTTAATGGGAACAATTCGATTACTTTCGACTGATGGTTATCCAATGTTTGATTCTAAAGGTTATGATAAAGAGTCAGAAATTAGTGATTCCGAGGAGTAAATTTTACTCTCAAAAGGGTTTTTCGAGTCTTTTTTTCAGAGTAATCTTTGTCAATAGATGAAATACCCGTAATTCTATGCGGCGTTATTCGAGAAGAAAACCGATGAGCGCCAGAATATGGTTGACATTTGTTGCTATGTGTCAAGTTTTTCTTACTCCATTAGTTGCTTTTTCATTAACCTACTTGTTTAAATTTGATTTTTCAAATGATAATATTACTATGTCTTTTGATAAAGAAATGATGCCATGGATTGGAACTGCATCATTGATTTATGGAATGATAGCATTGCTACTAGCCTTAATCTTAGGAGGCTTCACTCCTGTTTCAGTTGTCGAAAAGGGAGGTTGGAGGAAATTTTTCGGTTTTTCAAGGTCTCCGGGTAGTGCTGCAGAAAGACGTTCATCAAGGATACAATATTCAAAATCTCCTCATGGCCAGATATCGGTTTTAGCTCATAATCGTTGGTTGGATGGTCATTCAATAATTTCGACTCACGGAGGTCTTATTCTTTTGGCAGTTCCTTTTCAAGTTATGTTAGCAACAGTTCCTTTAGCAATGGTTTTAATCATACCAGACTCATTTATGCATGAAAATAGGAAACTAGAATTGGCCTTAATTTTATATTTGGCAATTTTGATGGTTATAATGAAATATTTTCCAATTCTTGCTAAACGTTACATCGGGATTGCATCATTCACTAGAAAATGGTTAATTTCAATGACAAAGATATCTTGGTTGGCTCCCGTATTGATACTTTGGTTGATGGGAAGAATTGCGAGTGTTGTGGTAATAGGGTGGCTGGGGTCAGATTTAGAATTAAATATTGATTTAGAAAAGACATTTTTCCAATCGACACTTGATATCGGATCTATTCCGGAAACATCATTTTTAGACTTAATTGCAGCATTGGCAGTAATTCCTCTTGCCACTTTTACAACTCTTGCAGTATTGGGTGCAGGTTCAGGTGAGCCACCTGAATGGATGCTTGAAGTACAAAAAGGTGAAAATAAAAAAGACATAGAAGAATCTTCATCTCCAAGTAGTTTAGTAATCAAAGGTGCTCAAACCATTGCTGCAGCAAGTATTGCAGCAGTAAATAAAGTAGCAATGGTTGACCTGCCTCAACAACAATTAGATGAACAAATTGAACCACAATCCTTTGAAAAGGAGCGGATTAAACAGGGAATAATTGATGGTTTAGAGGAAAATGAGGCAACTGAAATCGAAGAACAATCAAATATTTTCGACCCAAATATCTTCTTTGATGATGAACCAATTGAAAAATCAAAACCTTCTTATGATGAGCCTTCGATTACTGGATTGGAGAAAAATTAGTGATAAATCATAACTAATTGCCGGCTCAATAATCAATGAAGTTCATATGTCAAATGCATATCGCGTTAATGTTGATGCTTATGCGCCGCCTGACTTCTTTGACTTTAGTTACTCTTTTTTTACTCAGTTCGCTTTCAGCATTTTATGCTCCACCTGCAGAAGCAGCATCGGCTAGAGGGGGTGCAAAAGATGATTTTAGTATCTTTAGTATCGTGGTTGGTAATCAATCGGTTAGCCCTGAACAATGGGTTCAACCAGACGGTTCAGTAGTTGACTATGTAATGCAAGGAGACAGATTAGAAGTCGAGGTTAAAGTTTTTAGAGACGGGCAACCCACCTCTCCTCCTAAAAATACCCAGGCGAAGTTGGAAATCGTCCACCCTATTGGATTTGTAATCGAGACTTTTTATTGGGTTACTGGAGATATGGCTGGACAGGCTAAAGATACGAATGTTATTCTTTGGACAGCAAATGAAGCACATTCAATTTTGAATACAACAACAAATGAATTGACGGGCGGAATAATCCTAAGAGCCTCAGTCAACTTTACTTCTGATGACAGGAATGATAACGATGTAAAATCAAAGGTTGTACCTGTTGCTATAGCCAAGGATATTTTTGATGGAACAGCATCTGGTTCTGCGGAAACTTTCAGATCTGCGAGATATCCTGTTGGTGGAGGAGATGCAACAGCCATCGGTTCATGGTCTGAAGATACATCAGGTGGTGCAATAGGTAGCTCGCACTGGAGGATGTCTACATCTGGAAACACCTATCCTTCAAGTGCTTTTGACAGATTGGTGCAATCTTACTACAATCCATCAGTTAACTGCGGGACAGATCAACTCGATACTGGAATGACAAATCAATATGGGATTCCAGTATGTAGAACATTATTCCAATCAACTAACTACATCTCTTCACAAGTTCACGTTCAAGCATGGGGTACAATGGGTGCAGGAGACGCTGCTTATCTTGAATTTTGGAGAAATAATGGCAACTTTTCTGATGCAATGTCATCAGTTCATTGGGATTTAGCCAATGGAAATCCAAGTCCTGCTCCCAATCAATGGAAAAATTTCTCTTGGGATCCACAAGATGTTTGGTCTCAAATTCCAACTTTAGCTAACCCTGATCTATTTTTGGGAGGTAACTCTTGGACATTTGGATTAGTATTCAAATCAGATAGTTCTGGAGCGACACAAGGTATGCACTTTGATGACTTTATTCAGTTTGGAGTATCAAAAGTAGACAATTATACCCTTACTGCTGATTGTGACGACCCATCAAATGGTTTTGACGGATACCCTGGAGGGCTACTTTCTTGGAAATGTGAGGTTACCAATAATGGATATAAAAATGTCCAGTTTAAGGCTGAAACAAGCGTTAGTAACCTTACTTGGATGGATCCAATGAATCCCCAATTGAGATTAGATACGGATAATCCAAATGATAATGATTTCAACGTGGTCATTCCTCCAATCGGCCCAGGTGAAACAACTGAAGTTTGGGCTAATCTATCAATACCTCCTGGAACCGATGTTCAACAACAAACTTGGGACCTTTGGTTTACTGATGCGAGCAGTCAGAACAGTGGTGAAAAAGCAAGAGTATCCTCAACGATTTCAATTCAATCTCAGTATAGTATTTCCTTAACATCAACCACAAGTTTGAATGCATTGACTTTGAATCCGGGTGAATCTGGAATAATACCTTTCAAGTTTACAAATACAGGGAATCTTGATGCTACATTTATACTAACAACATCTTTTTCACGAGATGGATGGACTGGTTTGATTTATGATGATTCAGGTTCCGTAATTACCTCGAAGTTCCTTACGAAAGGCCAACACGTTGACCTAACTCTAAATGTTACAGCTGATTCACAAGCAGCACCTGAATTGGTCTCAACACTTATCAGAGCAACTAGAACGAGTGGTGAAATTGTTGGAGTTACCACGATGTCTAGAAATATCGAAGTTCCTGTCTTGAAAGACTTTGCTTTATCAGCAGATACAGCCGTGTTTTCTAATCAGGGAGGTAGACAATTCATTGAAGGCTATGCAAATGGTAATTCAAAATTGGTTCTGATGTCCTTGACCAATAATGGAAATAGCCAAGAATCATATGAAATTAGTGTAGTCAATTCTTTTTTCTTACTAGGTGCATATGTCGATGACTCTGAGAAAACAACACCACTAATGGCTGAGTGGGGGGAGACATACAATTTCTTCCTTCATTTACCAATGTCAGTCGGTATAGAGCCTGGATATTATGATGTAAAGGTCATTGCTACAAATGTAGATGATCCTAGTGTAAAAATTATTTATACAATTGAAGTCGATATTCTAGACACTGCTGCTGTTTCTGTCGAAACTAGAGAATCTGAGCAATCATATATTCCGGGAGACACAGCACAAACAATGACTTTTGAAGTATTCAACAATGGTAACTTAGAAGACTCTTTCACTATGTCAATGGATATTCCAAACGGTATGAATGCAGAATTTACAAATCTTGTAGGGCAAGACCAAACGCCAAAAATCCCTAGTGGTGCAAGCTACAATGTTTCAGTTCTCTTTTCCTTTGAAACAGGAACTAGTGGAACTCTAGACTTAGATGTTACTGCAGTCAGTGATTTTGATTCATCAGTTACTGCTACAGGTGGTTCATCATACTTGGTCGGTAGCCAAAATGAGTGGGTAAAGATACTTCCTTCACCACAAGTAGTGATTGATTCTTGGGAAAACGAAGTAGAGATAATTGTCAAGGTGAGAAATCAATATTCCACCGCACAGTCAATTGTAATGGACATAGATGAAGGAGATTCAAAGAATTGGATTAAATCTAGAATTACTAATTCGGACCTTCAATTTGTTTTAGGAATTGAAGAGGTTAGAGAAGTAGTAATCACGTTTGAAGTTACTGAAACAACATTATTAAATCTACAAAATGAAACTTTCTTGACTGAAATTACACTTTGGGCTCGTTCTGAGACTGTAAGTGATGCTTCTCAATCTACAATTCAAATTCAACTAAGAAAAGTCGCTACTGAATCGGACGATTCTGCCGAATCATCTTTTGATGTTACAGGTGCTTTAACTTGGGCTGGATTTATCGCTGTAATGATTATTGGAATAATCGCTTTGGTTAGAATTTTAAAGAATACAGGTGAAGAAGAAGATGAATACGGTGGTTGGGGTGATGACGGCTACCAAGATAGTCTGTCCGCAACCTATGGGGCTGTAAAATCAGCACCTACAATTCCTTCATCACCGCCTTCATCAATTCCTCCTTCACCAACTCCTATTGCAGCTCCAACACCAATTCCAGAACCAGTTCAACCTTCAGCTCCAGCCGGACCTCCACTACCTGAATCAGGATTGCCGCAAGGTTGGTCAATGGATCAGTGGAACGCATATGGCCATCAATGGTTAGAGCAATATGGAAAGTAATTTTGCAAGTCCTTAGAATGATTTTTGTAAGCGTAGGGTTCAAGGCTACCTTTCCCTCGCCGTGTATGTAGGGGCATTATTATGTACGGTAATGGACAAGCACCGATATTTATTCTAAAGGACGGAACGCAAAGGACTAGAGGTCGAACTGCGCAATCAAATAATATTGCAGCAGCAAAGGCAGTTGCCGATGCAGTAAGATCAACTCTTGGCCCTAAAGGCATGGATAAAATGCTGGTAGATTCTATGGGTGACGTTGTAATAACTAATGATGGAGCGACTATTCTAAAAGAGATGGATATCGAGCATCCTGCAGCAAAAATGATTATTGAAGTTGCAAAAACTCAAGAACAACATTGCTTTGATGGAACTACCACTGCTGTAGTACTTTCAGGAGAATTATTGAAAAGAAGTGAAGATTTAATCGAACAAAATGTTCATCCAACTGTAATTTGTGAAGGATTTAGATTAGCGGCTGAAAAAGCTGTAGGGCTACTTGACAGTCATGGTATTGAAACTAAGAATGATGATTCTGTTTTGATGGAAGTCGCTAAAACTGCACTTACAGGTAAATCGGCAGGTGCTGTTAAATCATTCATGGCCGATATATGTGTTCGTTCAGTTAACGCCGTAGGTGTCGTAGAAGGTAGTCAGAGATTAGTTGATTTATCAGATATTAAGGTAGAAAAGAGACAAGGAGGTTCAATCAAAGATTCATCCCTTATCGATGGTATAATTCTTGATAAGGAGAGAGTTCATGCAGGAATGCCTCGTTCAATCAAAGATGCAAAAATAGCACTAGTAAATTCAGCAATAGAGGTTAAGAAGACTGAAGTTGATGCTAAAATTCAAATTACAGACCCTAATCAACTTTCAATGTTTCTTGAGGAAGAAGAAAATTACATCAAAGGCCTCGTAGAGAAAATCCAAAATTCTGGCGCTAATGTTTTAATCTGTCAAAAAGGAATTGATGAACTTGCCCAACATTACATGGCTAAGTCTGGTATTTTTGCGATTAGAAGAGCTAAAAAATCCGATATGGAAGCACTTTCCAAAGCAACTAGTGGCAATATAGTTACCAATTTAGATGATTTAACCAAAGATGACCTTGGTCATGCTGAAAGAGTTGAAGAAAAGAAGATTGGTGAATCAGAAATGACTTTCATCACAGGCTGTCCAGAGGCTAAATCAGTTTCTGTTCTTCTTCGTGGTGGAACTGAACACGTTGTTGATGAAATTAGAAGAGCATTTGATGATGCTGTTGGTGTTGTTTCAGTTGCATGGGAAGATGGAGCAGTTCTAACAGGAGGGGGCAGTGTTCTTGCTGCATTATCGCGTGATTTGAGGACATATGCTGAAACTGTTGGTGGCAGAGAGCAGATGGCAATAGAAGCATTCGCTTCAGCGCTGGAAATAGTTCCTAGAACATTAGCAGAGAATGCAGGACTTGATCCTGTAACTACCCTGATAGAACTTAGAAAAGCACATGCAGATGGACAAACTCATGCTGGAATAAATGTCTATGAAGGCGGTGTTGTCGATATGAAAGATGCAAATGTTGTCGAACCAATGCGTGTTGTTGAGCAGGCGATTCAATCAGCTACTGAAACAGCAATTATGATTTTAAGAATTGATGATGTTATCTCTTCTAAAGGAGTCTCAATGGGAGAAGAAATGGGAGATATGGGCGATTTCCATATGTGATTTCCCTTGAACAGAATTATACTTCTTGGGGTCTTCAATTGAGGAAAACAAGCAACCTTCAAAGACTACGGCGATTTGGCAACAATGGGTGAGCAGCATGCCGGAGGTCGCTGACAGGAATTTGACAATTTATTTCGGTTCTCAAACCGGTAATGCAGAAGAACTTGCAGCAAAAACTGCAAAACTTGCGAAAAAATTCAATTTACAAGCCAAAGTAGTAGATTTAGGCGACACAAAGCCTGAAGATTTTTCTAATTCAAAGCGTGTTTTCATTATAACCTCTACTTGGGGAGAGGGTGAAATGCCGGATAATGCTGAAACTATTTGGGGTGCTACACTTGAAACAAATCCTAGTTTGAGTGGTGTTAATTTCAGTGTTTGTGCTATTGGTGATACTTCGTATGATGAATTTTGTAAAGCAGGTTTGGATTGGGATGCTAAGTTTCAACAATTAGGAGCAAATCGAGTTCATGACATACAATTATGTGACGTTGATTATGAACCTGAATGGCAAAAATGGGCTAACTCTGCTTTGCAAGTAATGTCTGACTTAGATACTGGCACTATTGAAGTCGATGCAGCAGAAG
>MDTA01069892.1_pt1 | contig 10674 bp, 16 predicted proteins | sample 811151 | NCBI WGS metagenome assembly MDTA01 (sample SAMN05326648, study PRJNA326480) | marine metagenome | isolation source: seawater | place: Indian Ocean: South | collected 2010 | reverse complement strand
ATGCTCTGATACAATCTCATCTTTAGATTGACCTTTGTATTCTACGCCATAACCAAACGCAATCATCTCTTCGTTTAAGTTTTTACCTTCATGCATTAGAATGCCAAGTATACGACCAAACTTACCTTTTGCATCTTTCTCTGTGCGTATTGTAAACATAGAACCAACTGGTAGTCTATCTTTGATATAATTCTTTGCTAGATTACCATAATGCTTTTCTACTAAATCTCTTGTGCGACTTTCTGGTGTGTCGATACCATACAGTCTAATACGTTGCTTTTTCAACCATACACCAAAACCTAAGTCGATGTCAACATCTACTGTATCACCGTCAACAATTCTTAACATCTTTGCTTTGTATTCGTGCATTACTTCGCCTCGCAAGGTTTACAACTTTCAAAAGACCATGAGACATCTTTGTTGTCTACTGTTCTTGATACAGATGGCACATGATGTGTTTCATCGTCACTATGTTTTATATCCATTGCGTAATGATATATTCCGTGTGCTATGACACCTGCTATTATTGTTTCTAACATGACTAACTCCTTTGTCTCTTTTCTTCGTCTATGTATTCGTGTTTTGTGATACCACTATTATCTTCTTTCCACTCTCTTCTACTCTTGAACTTTTCCCATAACTGTTCTTCATCTTGAGTGACGATATCTTTCACTTCTTTAGTTTCGTTCTCGTAAGTTTGATCCTCGCTTTGAGTTTTTTCAGTGGTACTTGATACCTCTCTGGTTTCGATTTCCTCCGGCGTTTGAACGGTCTCAATATCATTGCTATCTACCTCCGTAAAGTTTGCTATATTCTCATTATCAATCTTTACTTTTCTTATCTCTCGCAACGACTGGTTTGCCGCTATCAATAGTAAGACTGCTAATGGATCAAACACAAATATAAGTAACAAGATAACCCAACGAACTGCTTCGTCAAAGTGGTCTTTTGCGTTGTCACCATATATCAACTCTGCAATATATTTAAGTGGTCCTACTTCTGCTTCTAATTCTATTTGTTCTTTACTTAGTGCTAGTTTCTGCACGTTTAACTCTGCAATAACATTCATAGCATCGTCAATAACACTGTTTAGTTCTGCACGTTCTTCTTTCTGATTTTCTCTTGTAGCAATAGCACCTGTATCACCTCTAATTCTATCGTAGTCAATTAGTGTTTGTACTTGACTATCTAATTGTGATATTACAAGTTCTGCGTCTGCTACACGTTTCTCTTGTCTATCAATACGAGTTTCTATCTGTGATATTTCTAGTGAGTTGTCGCCAACTGTAATTGTCTGGTCTATGTGTGCTTTTGAAAGAAATCCAAAGATTCCCATTGATGTTATAAATATTAAGACACACACCGCAACAGTGAGATAAGACTTTAATAGTTTAGGTGTCTTTTTCCAGTTATGATATAACCATGTTGCAGTTACAAGTTTACCTACTTCTAATACACCACCCATAAGTAACACAGGTAGTTTCGCCGCACTAAAGATGGCGGCAAGACCTAGAAGTGAGTATAATGCGGCGATTGCTGATATTGACAATGCCGATAAAAAAGTTAGTATGACTAGTATCATATATTAATTCCTGTTTTACAGACATAGTATGCGTCTACAATATCTGTGATTGGACTATCTAGTGTATCTTGACCTAGAACTGTCCTTATGTCATATTTATGCTCGTTATAGAAGGAATCGTACATCATTTGCTTATCTGCATTACCTTTTCCTGTAGCAAATTTCTTTACTTCAGATGGTGAGATAGTCTGTATATGATGCTTATTTTTCCATAGTCTATACTTTAGAATACCAGCATTCTCGCCTATGTGAAAGACACGACCTCTTGAACCCATAGAATAATCTTCTATAGAAATAACATCATACTCATGTCGCAGAATACGCATCGCCCATGAAGATATATTATGATATCTTTCTTCTGGTGTCTTCCATTCTTTGTGTAGGTCGCCGTAGATGTTCGTCCATGTGCCTTCGTATTTCTTTTTGTTTGTCAAGTAAAAAAACTTGCAATCTTTAAATGCACATTCTTCTGTAGTCGATATACAGATAGCAGGACTACTAAGCGAATAGTCTATACCCGCCCACATTGAACTACTTCTTAAACGTCAACTGATACTGTCTACCGTTATATGTAAACGTGACGATAGAATGAGAGTATACTGTAGCAGAACTTTCGTTATATCTAGTTTCGATGTTACACACTCTTCTAGTTTCTGCACCTGCATTCTTATCGTTTGCAATAATAGCACCTGTCAATGCACCGATACCTGTAGCGGCATTCTTACCACCACCTTTACCAATCTGATTACCGATGATGCCACCGATAATACCACCGACAATCATATCACCAGTAGTATCATTACGCACTGTTTGATTTGTGCATACTTCTACTTGATATGGTGTCTTATTGATAACTTCTTTATTGACATCACTAATTGTAGCATTTGACATCTCGCCTGCCATCGCTGGATTACATCCACTGATACTGAACACTGCGATTATTGCTAATAGTTTTTTCATCATAAGTCTCCTTGTTTCCTGTTTTCGCTATAGTACTTATCAAACTTGCCGCCAGGATATCGACTTTCTAGTTTGAGTACATTTTCTTTTATTACTTCATTAGGGTCAAGGTCCAATGCTCTACAAGAATTAACCCAATACCAAATAATATCCCCAAGTTCTCGCTTGAGGTGGAATTGAGTATCTTCATCATAAGGTTTTCCTTGAAATATAAGTTTCTTAACAATTTCTGCAAACTCACCTCCTTCACTTGATAACCCCATTGCACCTGTTAATAGTAATGCAATATTTACATCACCAACAACACCTTTATCAATGTTGCCTTGATCCAGTTCACCTAATCTGAACTGCAACTTTCGTACATTCTGACTTTCTTGTGAAGTCACTGTCTGTACAAATTCTTTATAATCATCTAAATTCACTTAATACTCCTCTTCATAATCTTCTTCTTCATGTTCTACTTCTGCACCACAGAATGGACACATACTGACTGTAAAGTAGTCTGGATCCATGTCGTGCGATAACTTAAACTCTGCATCGCAATCGGTACAGAAGTACTGCTTCGGTTTCGCCATGTGGTCTCCTCGTTATAACTTGAAGTCCTTAAATGTATCCGTTTCGACATCTTGCTTGATACCTCCAATGATATAGGATTCAATCTCAGTTTCTTGAGGTGCGTTTTGCAAACCACTACTGTTCAACCAGTGCATAGTCCAAGGTAATGGATTGTCACCAGGTTTAATCGGATAGATAGGGTCAAGACCGATTGCTTTCATTCTCTTATTAGCAACCCACTCGACATAATCTGACAATAACTTTTCATTCAGACCAATCATTGATCCATCTTTGAAAAGATGTTGTGCCCATTTTTTTTCTTCATCTACTGCTTGACGATACATATCGTACATAAATTCTGTCTCTTCTTTTATGACTTCAAGCATTTCTTTATCGTTCTCATGTCTCTGAAAATTCTTAATGATATGTTGAGATATTGCAAGATGTTGACTTTCATCTCTTGCAATAAACGATATAATTTTTGCACTACCTTCCATCTTCTTGAGTTCACCAAATGCAAACGTACAAGCAAATGAAACGTAGAAACGAATACCCTCTAAGATATTCACTGTAATTAGTGTACGCCACAGTTTACGTTTCAGTTCTTTTGTAGAACCTTTACCTGTGACTTGATATTTTTGTGCGGCATTGATAAAGTCATCATAGCACTTTGTTATACTATCTGCACGTTGCATAATTTTTTCATCATCAATAACTTTATCAAATATTTCTGCAGGATCAGAATACAAGTTCTTAATCATGTATGTGTAACTACGACTATGAATTGTTTCCATGAAGTCCCATGTAATAATACAACCCTCTAGTTCAGGTAATGAACAGTAAGGCATAAATGCAAGTGCAGGTCCTCTACCTTGAACACTATCTAAAAGTATTTGATACTTTAGATTAGATGTGAAGATGTGCTTCTGTTCTGGTCTTAGTTCATTATAGTCGTTACGGTCTTTCTGTAACGATATTTCTTCTGGTCGCCAGAAGAAACCTAACTGCTTCTGCGTTAATTTGTCAAAGACTGGATACTTGAATTCATCGTATCTTTGCATACCTTGGTCCTCTCCAAAGAACATAGGTTGCTTTGTGAAATCTACTTTATTCTGATTAAATACACTTGCCATTTCTTTTCTGCCTCTCGTTATATAGCACAAGCATCACATGCTTCTTCGTCTTCTATTATACTCTCTGACGGTGCTTCTGTCAATGTTTTATTAGATACATCATCTACTTCATCATCAGTTTTACCATCATAAGTGTTTTGATAATAAGAAGTCTTCCAACCATATTTGTAGGTTGTTAGTAAGTCTTGTGCCATCACTGAAATTGGCACTTCATTGTTGTCATAGTTCTCAGGATTATATGACCAGTTACCGCTGATTGCTTGGTCAAAATATTTCTGCATGACTGCAACGACTTTGATATAACCTTCGTTGCTAGGCATATCCCACAATAAAGTATATGCGTTCTTTAGTGTAGAATACTGCGGAACAATCTGTTTAAGAGTCCCTTTCTTTGATTTCTTAACGGACAAGTATGCTCTAGGTGGTTCGATTCCGTTTGTTTCTCCAGACACAACGGAACTGCTTTCTGATGGCATCTGTGCGGACAATGTTGAGTTCCGTAAACCGTCTGATTTGATATCTGCCCTAAGAGTATTCCAATCACGTTTCAATTTCCTTTTCACTATATCATCGACATCTTTTTTGTAAGTGTCTATAGGTAATATACCATCGCTATATTTAGTTTGTTTAAATGCTTCACATGCACCTTTTTCTTTTGCAAGTTGATTAGATGCTTTCAATAGAAAATACTGAAAACTCTCTGATAACTCATCTACAAGTTTATGTGCTTCTTTATCACTATACTTTACTTTATTCTTCGCTAGATAGTGTGCTAGACCAATGTAACCAACACCTAAACTACGTCTTGCTCTTGTAGATAGTTCTGCGGCGAGTACGGGATACTTCTGATAGTCTATAATCTCATCTAGTGAACGAACTGCTAAATCACACAAATCTTCTAAATCATCTGTGCTTTTCAAAGTGCCTACGTTGACTGCAGATAAAATACATAAAGCAATCTCACCCATATCATCATCAATATGCTGAATAGGTTTTGTAGGTAGTGTAATCTCTTGACATAAGTTTGACATATACACTCTATCTTTAAACGAACTGTGTGTATTTGTGTGGTCTATATTCATAAGATAGATACGACCTGTCTCTGCACGTTCTTTCAGAATATTGATAAACAACTCTCTTGCTGGTACAGTTGTCTTAGGTATAGAGTATGCTCTCTCGTACTTCTCATACATTTCATCAAACTCTTCTGTACCGAATGCTTCGTAAAGACCAGGTACATCGTGAGGTGAGAACAAAGTGATATCTTCACTGTTCAAAAATCTCTTATAGAATAGTTCTGATAACTGAATAGAATAATCTAGTTTTCTTACTCTGTTGTCTTCTGACCCTTTGTTATTTTTGAGTACAATGATGTCGTTGATTTCTTTATGCCAGATAGGAAAGTGCGTAGTTGCTGAACCACCTCTGACGCCATTCTGTGTACAGCATCGTACAGTTGCTTCGAACTTTTTGAGGAAAGGAATAACACCAGTATGTTGTACTTCTCCGCCCCTAATTTTTGCATTGATTCCCCTAATTCGACCTGCGTTGATACCGATGCCTGCTCGTTGCGAGACATAATAACCAATAGCACTGTCAGAATTAAATATGGAGTTAAGAGTATCATCAACATCAACCAGTACACAAGAAGCGAACTGGCGAATAGGAGTCCGAACATCCGCCATAACAGGTGTAGGAATGTTGATTTTAAATGTTGAAATTGCATTATAGTACCTCTTGACGTATTGTAGTCTTGTTTGTTTTGGATACTGAGCAAATAGAGTTGCGGCAATAAGAATATACATGAACTGTGGTGTTTCATACACATCGCCACTGCTTCTATCTTGAACAAGATATTTATCGACTACTTGTTGTAGACCAGCATAAGTGAAATTTTCATCACGATTATGGTCTATCATTTTGTTAAGTTTGTCCCATTCAGCATCATCATAGTAAGTTAATAAATCTTTGTCATAAACACCACGGTCAATATTATGCTTGACATGGTCTAGTAGTATAGGGTAATCGAATTCGTGAAAGACATTTTTTCTTAGTCCGTATAGCAACAAACGTGCGGCAACATACTCGTAGTTAGGTGCTTCTAATGATATCAAATCAGATGCAGACTTTACGAGTATCTTTTGAATGTCTGAAGTTTCAATACCATCAAAGAACTGTATACCACAGTTCATTTCGACTTGTGATGCAGATACACCATGAAGACCTTCACATGCTTGTTGCGTCATCTTCTGTATCTTACTTATGTCTAACTTTTCTGAACGACCATCACCTTTGATGACGTTGATTTTATCAACTACCATGTCTACTCCCTCTAATTTAATCTAAATTGTACGAACTCTAGTTTATGCTTTGCTTTTATGTTCGGTTGTGAAATTCTGTTCCATGCTCTGCCGTAAGCAACGTATATACGACCAGGAAATATTGATATTACATCTTCTGGTTCTGTATCGTGATATGTGATATACTCACCACCCCATGATTTATCCCATGCTTTACTAAAACATGTAGATACGACTAAACCATCACCAGCATGAAAAGGCATAGGATAACTATTATAATCCATAGATATAACCATAGGATAATATACTTTATCATACTTTTTAAATGTGGTTGGCATCATACCTTGTAACTCGTTTAATATTTCCACAGATAGTTCATGCAGTTCATGCTCTTCTAACGAACTAATATTATAAGCATCAACATCCATCTGTGTTACTGCGTTATCATAAAATTGAACGTGTGGTTCTGCTTTAGTTTCATCAAATAGTGTTTTACTATTATCAATGTATTCCATTAGTGTCTCCGTATTGTCCGTAACTTTGCAGTAGTTCTTCACCATGATTTTTTGCATACTCTTCATCACCAGGAATCGTCAACTTATACGCAATCGTATAACGATAATCATGCGTATATAACTTGTTGAACGAACCTGCTTTGTGCAACATCCATCCATTGAAAAAAACTGCTCGACCTGGACGAGGTGAGACTGCACCAATTACATCTTCATTGTTATCATAAAAAAGAGTTTCACCACCATACTTTACGTTATAATCTCTATTGCAGTAAATTATACAAGTAGTATGATTACCATCATGGTGTGGTAAACTCACTTCATCACATTTCCATGCGTTTATATACCCACGAAAAATACTATAGTTCTGTTGAGATAATGTGTTTGCTTGTGAAACAATTCTCTCATCTAATTTTGTTCTCCAATCAGAGGGTAAGTCTGATATCATACCGCTCATTATCTTTTGACCTTGATAGATATCAGTCTCAAAAGGGTTCCAAGGAAAGTTATGTACATCTCTTCTAAGTTGTATCAACTCATCTGGTAGTAAAAAATTATCTACAACGTCTAATCGCACTTCTTCCATTCTGTAAACCTCATCTTTGCACTTAGTCCTCTATGTGTGTTGTTACTTATAATATTCATAATCTCTGACTTGCTCATTCCAGAGATAATCATATCATTAATATCTTTTTCGCCAACATTTTTTGACCATATTACAATAGCATCATTATTGTCAATATGTTTTTTCATACGTTTAACGATTTCAGGATTTCGTGGTTCGTTATCATACACGAAAACATAATCATTTGTCGCAGGTAGTTTTTCTAAACCTGATGCATCAGCACCCGCCATGGCGATACTATTATCTATAAACATTGCATCTATAGGACCTTCTAAAACATAAATTTTCTCGGTGAAATTCACAGTATCTAGACCATAGAGTTTGGGTGCGTCAACATCTAGCATTATAGTAAGATACTTAGGTGTCTCTTTACCAAATGCTCTTCCTTGAAAACCAATCAGTTTCCCTGTTTTATCATAGAAAGGAATAATCAATCGAGGGTGGTCTTCTTTTATTGTAGGAAAGGTATTAGGTACAATTCGATTGACGAATGTACAGAACTTGTTGACTAATCTCAACTCGTCAAACTGAGTTTCGGGTATTCTTCTGGCGTACAAGTAGTTTCGTACTGGATGCTCAGGAGATAGTCTAGAAACGGTTTTAACGGTGTCTAGGAGGGTTTGTTGCTTGATTACGACTGATTGATAGTCTACGGAATCGTGTATTGTGTGCTTATCTTCACCATTGCGATATCTCGCCATAACATATCTTTTATAAGTGTCACTATCTATACGTTCTAATAGTTTACCAAACGTAGTCGATAAACCACAGTTGTGGCAACGATACAACATCATGTCTTTGACACGATAGAAGTACCCTCTTGCTTTAGTCTTTTTATTCTTGCTATCACCACAAACAGGACAAGAAAAATTGTATAGGTAATCTTTCTTCTTTTTAAAGTTTCTTAGTTTGTGTGATATAGAATGAATATAATCTAAATCTGTAGTCAACTGGTTCATAGTACATAATATACTTTAAAGTTCAATCTTTGTCAAGTTAAAACATTGCATTCCATGGTATATTTGCAATCGCCCAACCTGCTACACAAGCACCACCGATTACTACCCACCGCCATTGCTCTAATTTGTTTAGACGTTCACTTACCAGTTGGTGATGTAGTGCTTGGTCTTCTCGTAGTGCTTTAATCTCGTCCATAATCACTCTATGTGACTTTTCAATTTCCACTGTTACCTCTTCACGATGCTTTTCAATTCGGTCGTGTATGACTTCGACATTCTTGTCAATCTGTTTATCTTGAGTATCAATTTTATTTTCTTGTACTGCCAACATTTGATTGATTGATGTCGCAACTTCACTGAGTTTGTCGATTGCCGTATCAAGTTTACCAATCACTTGATTAAGTTGATTGATGTCTCTCTTTACCAGTTCTATCTCAGTTTGAAGATTGTCCGCCATCTGCTCCCTCTAATTTTTCTACTCGCTTCTCAAGATTATTTATTCTATTCATCAAGTTTGGATACTTCTTTAGTAACTTTTCTTCCACTGTTGCTATCTTGATATTGTATCTCTTTGCCGCCCAATTATAAAGTCTTTCTACTTTCTTGTAGAACCATAATCCAACTTTAGTTTTTTTGAACCACTCTGCAGATGCGTCACCAATGATTGCACCAGCGATTGCTTTAATTAGAAAGAACCACATACTACCACGTTCTCTTTGCCGAACTCTTAATTGCTGACCAACCAAACATTCTTACGGCGTAATATGCTGACCATTTTTTCCACTTTGCGACTAATGGTTCAGTCGCTTCCATACCTTGTAAGAATACGATATCTGCAATCTTTCTTGCTTTCTTAAAGTCTTTCTTACTTGTATTTTCTCTTACTGCGTTAATCTTTTCATACAATACATCGTGTACAACTGCAGGTCTTGCTACGTCAAAAGGTGCGATAGCAAACCAGCATATACGAGGAACAGATGCTAAATCAGTAATATATCCTAGTGGTACAGTAATCTTACCACCTTTAGTAATCTTTACGTCTACACCAATATCTTCTAAATGCTTTATCTCATCACTGCTTAATGATGATTGAAATGTTAGTGGTTTTTCTAGTTTCCATTTCTTTGGTCTTTTGAAAGCACCAATCAACAAATCATTCCATTTACTCTTTTGCGTCATCTTTGTCTTCTCCTTCGTAGTACTCTCTGTACTGTAGTAATATTTGTTTTTGTTCTAGCAGATATGCTTTTATATCTTGCATGTTCAACGTCAAGTTCTCATAACCATCAGTTGTCATACCAAACATAGCAATAGGTTCACCTTTGCTTTCTAGTTCAGCAAAAATTTGTTCTGCATTGTCTCTAGTGATAACGACCCATTTAACTTCTTTCATCACTAATGGGTCAGGATTAGGTAAGTTTAGACTAGGTTTCTTGACCTCAGTCTTAACTGTCATAATCTCTCTTATGCTACTTGAACAAGCAGTCAACGTCATTAAAATGACAATGCTACTTAGTAATATCTTCCAGTTCATTCATCACCTTCAGTGAACCCTTGTTAATTACTCTTTCTATCAACTTGGGTTTCTCTGTTGCTAAAAAGTTTAAATCATGGTCTGCTAGTTTCTTTTGCAGTTCTGCTTTTTGTGTGTTTAGTTCTACTTTCTGCTTTTGTAGTTCTTGATTTGCTACGATTATCTTTTCGTAACTTTCTTTTTGTTCTGCTATTACTGCTTTCTGTTCTGTAATTGCAGTCTCTAATTGTACCTGGTTCGCTTTTAGTATCTGATTATCGTGTTGTAACTTCTTAACATAGTAGAAGGCGCCACCGGCGCCAACTACTGCTAAGATTGCGATACCAACTTTAATCTGTGCTATCATCTAACCATTCCTTCAGTGACATATTTTTTCTACCCTCTCTTGTAATCTTTCTCCATGAACCACCACCGTTGGGATTAAAACGTATGCCTCTTTGGTTACCTGTTTCTGCACACTGTAATATAATCATACCATTCGGGTTCTTTCTAGCGAAAGCATAAAGAGATGCTT
>MDTA01048113.1_pt1 | contig 10674 bp, 9 predicted proteins | sample 811151 | NCBI WGS metagenome assembly MDTA01 (sample SAMN05326648, study PRJNA326480) | marine metagenome | isolation source: seawater | place: Indian Ocean: South | collected 2010 | reverse complement strand
GTTTATGTATATTTCTCCTCAAGGTAGATATCAAATTAAGAAAGATCCAGAGGGTAAGACTTCTTATCAAACAGTTCCTAGATATAGTGTTTTGGAATTATCTATTTTTAATAAGTTGGGCTGGAGAGATACATCATCGCCTAAAAGTGTTAAAGAAGTTCCTAGTGTAAAGTATGATAAAGTCAAGTATAATTTTGACAAAGAATTAGGCCAATGGGTTCCTGAATATACAAAAGGTCAAAAAGATCCTTATAGTGGACAAGTTTTTAAGACAGGAGGAAAAGGCCAACCAGTAGCACAGGGTTCAAGGCTAGAAACGTTATTGTTTAAAAAGGCAGGATATACAGTAAAAGGATATAAAGAATTATACGGAAAAGGTGGAAAAGGTCTTGGTAGAACTAAAGATATAATAAAAACTAAAAAAGATAAAAAGCAAAGTAAATTTAGAAAAGCAATAGACCCACAACAGGGAGACTTTTTTAATCAAAGAGGTATTAAAAAATATCCAATACTTTTTCCTATTAATTTACCAAGAAGAATCTTAGTGGGAACAGCAAGTGTTATAGGTAAAGTTTTAGATGGGACAGCAGGATTAGTGTATAGTCTATTTAGAGCAATTCCAGGTGGAGACAGAGGTAAAAGAGATACTACTATAGATGGTGATAAAATTAAAAATGTTGATCTTAACCCCCAAAGTAAAGATTTAAATCCTGAATTAATACCAAAAGAAGTAAAATGAGATTTAATGATCTTAAAACACAAATATTAGAACAGATAATATTTGAAGCAGAAAATAAAAATACTCACTTAGAGCATCTGGAAGATAACATATTTAATAAAGGATATGAGGGTGCCAAAGAAGCAGTTAATTATTTGTATAGTCTACATCAAATGCTAGACGGTAATACAAAATCTCCTGTAGCAATGACAACAAAATGGGACGGAGCACCAGCCATAGTGGCAGGTAAAGATCCTGAAACAGGTAAATTTTTTGTGGGTACAAAGGGAGTATTTGCTAAAACACCCAAGATAAATTTTACATATCAGGATATACAAAACAATCATCCTGATGAAGGCTTACAGCAGATATTAAAAGTTGCATTAGATAATTTATCCAAGTTAAACATAGACACAGTTGTTCAAGGTGATATGTTGTTTAAAAAAGAGGATTTAAGCAGTACTAATATAGATGGCGAAGATGTAATAGTGTTCAAACCCAACACCATTGTGTATGCAGTTCCACAAGACAGTGATTTAGCAAAAGAGATATCTAATGCTAATATGGGTATTGTATTCCACACAGAGTATGTAGGAGGCCCTACACTAGCAGACACAAGGGCACGATTTGGGTACGACAGTAGTAACTTAACAAAAAACTCTGCGGTATGGTTTAGAGACGCAACAATTAAGGATTTGAGCGGAACAGTAACAATGACACAAGACGAGAGTAATGGTATGATAGATGCTATACAAGATGCAGACTCTTATCTTAATATTGTTGGTAAGCAGATGTTTGATTGGCTAAAAGGCGGTTCTGATGTTATAGGAAAAGATTTTATACAATATTTAAAAGCACATGTTAATTCTAATATAAGAACTGTGGGAGCATTTGAACAAGATCCAAATGTATTTGCACAGGAATTTACAAGAAGTTATATAACCAGAATGGAAAAAAAGATTGAAGGTTATAAAACACAGGCAAAACAAGATGAAACCAGAGATACATTAGTGCAAGGTGTAAAATTTTTAAAAGAAAATGTTAAAAATATTGTAGCAGTATATGATCTATATTTAAAACTAATAGAAGCAAAACTTTTAATTGTACAAAAATTAGAAACTATTAGACAAATGCCAACATTTAAGGAAACAGAAAAAGGTTATGAAGTAACTGGCGAAGAAGGATTTGTTGCTGTAGACAGAATGGGCAACGCATTAAAATTAGTAGATAGATTAGAGTTTAGTAGACTAAACTTTGGTACAGGGAGGCCTGGAGCATAATGGATTTACCTGTAGAAGTAGCACAATTTGTGAATAAGTTAGTACCTACAGATGTAGGAGTAGATAGTGTTGGGGACTTTGTAATACATTATGAAGGATTTACAGATGAATGTAATGATGGACACAATGATAATTCTATAGATAAAGTTTATGCAGAAGTGTTTCAGGATTTTGATAACAGACAAGGTAGTGAAGCACTTATAAGAGGTGTAGCAAATGACGAATTAGGGTGTGGGAATAATCCTGTGTTGTATAGTGTGTATCAAAATGTAAAAGAAATGTATGACCAAGAACAATTTGATAAAATTTTTGCTAGGAGAAATAAAAAGAACTTTAACCCAGAAGTGAGAAAATATATTGATAGTAAAAATTGGAAATTGTCTACTGTAAATGTAGCAGATTTGGATGACGATGCAATCGATGACCAATTTGGCAGAGTAATAGATACTGATCCTAGTGTAGGTGTAGATTTAGATGAGCCAATATATGTACATGCTGATGGCAGAACAATACTTGATGGCTTTCACAGAGTTTATCAAGCAAAACGTGTTGGCAAAAAAGTATTACCAGCATTTGTACCAGAAAGTAAAATGAATTTAAAACTTGTAAATCAAGATATATCAGAAGCAAGACTATACAGAACTACTAGAAGTTTTAGTAACCTCACAGGTGAGGATATTGCAAAATTACTATACCTAAGTAGTCTTAGTTCTTATATGATGCTTAAAGATGATGGGCAAGTAAATTATGCAGAACAATACATAAAGCAAACGGTACAATACGGTCCTTACACATTATTTAGAAGTCATGCAACAGATTTATATTTATTAGCATATCAGGTTAAAAACCCAGACAATAAATCCATAAATTTAAAAAATAAAGTCACAAGTACAAGTCATCTTGAAAAGTTAAGTTTTGATGACAAAAAACATTATGCTTTCTTTAGAAAAGCAAGTAATAGAAGTATTACTAAAACAGAAGTTGGCATGTTCTTTTTAAGATTAGAATCACAACTTAAGATATCAGATAACAGGTATAGATCCTGGAGACGTTTAATTACAGATTGGGAAAATTTAAAATACAGTTCAAGACAACTAGTAGTAACTAAAATACTTCAAGAGTATAGACGCCTAGGTAAAGGCAGTGAATTAGTGGGTCCACTTACTAACATGGCAAAGTATAAAAGTTATACTATCAGCGACAAATATAAAGAACCTAAAACTTCTCTTAAAACTAGATTTGCAGGTACGGCCGCAGGTGCAGTTGCAGGTAGATACGCAGGTAAGAAGATAGCTCAAAAATTAGGTAAAGATGTTGATAAATATAAGAAAGCAGGTACAGGTATAGGTGCAATAGCAGGTTATTGGGCAAGTGGCAGAATAAAAAAATGAAAATAAACGAAGTTATAAGAGAAAAATATGTAAAGAGAGGTCCTGAAGAAGATCAAATGGCTCAGGCTGAATTTAACCTGCTGAAAAGAGCAGACCCTGACTTTGCAGATAAGTTTATGAATGCTTATAACGAATTCGGTAGTGTTGATGCCGCATACGAAAAAGCAAGAAGAGATTCCATGATCCAAAGGAAAAGAGCAGATTCTCTGAAAAAGCCTTCTGCTAAAGCAAAATTTGCCGCAAAAGATGTTGATAAATCAATTGCAAGAGCAATAGGAAAAACAGGTAAAAGAGGCGGCCAATATGGTAATGTCAATGCTCTTAAAAAACAACCATCAGGAGTAGATACAGGACGTGGTAGTTTTGACCCCAGTAAAAATTTAGACCCTGAAGATAGAATTGATAGCATAAGAGACGTATTTACTACAATGTCTCCTTTTAGTGCAGGTGTAGAATTAGGCGATAGAATAAGTGATAAAATATTAGGCGATACACCAAGTCCAGATGATTCCACTTTCATAGGTAATATGATTGCTCGTAGTAAAAATAAACGTCTTAGTTCATAATAATTACCCACCAGATGATAAATAAAGTTAAGAGGCAAGAAAACTTGCCGTCAAATTTAGGAGAATAAAATGGCATTAACAGATAACAGAGCGGCTGATAGTGGCGAGTTTATTGGTAAAGATGTATTCTTAAAAAGTTTCCAACAACAATCAGGAAACATCAGTGCATCACAATTAACAGCACTAGTTAGTTCAGTTCAAAACTTAAACCTTTCAGTTCTTGCAATTGGTGATTTCACAGCAGATACGCAAACAACTGTAAACTTTATACTAGAAGGTGCAGACAACCTTGCAAACGGTGACCTAGCAGGACACGTTATTGGAGACGTCTCATTCTAAGTTAAACAAACTTTAAAGAAAATCCTCACCATTGTGGGGATTTTTTTTGACCAAATACGATAAATAAGTGTAAGAGCATAGATATTAATATGCGAAAATTTTAGGAGAAATATAATGGCACAAACAAAAGGAAACGGAGCAGGTGTAGGCGATTTTGCAACTGGTTCCCTTATAGAAAAACATAATGTTAAACTTATCAAAGTAGACGTAGGTGCTGACTTAAGATCAGAAGATGATGCAACAAGAGAAGCAGTTGAAAGAGCACTTCAGTTCATTCAACCACTGGCCTTCTTTGCAGTAGATGACAACAGTGGTGTTATCCATTGCGTAGTTGATGGAAGTCAGTTTGATGCGGCTTCATTACAAGCACAATTACAAGCAATTGGTAGTGTTACAGATCCAACATCGTACAACTTTAGTAGTGCGGCAGTTACAGCCGGATCTTCATTCACAGTAGCATAAGTTTAGTTACTAAATTAAAAAGGGCAGTTTTATTACTGCCTTTTTTATCTTTGAAAAATGATAAATATAATTAAACTATACTGCTAAGGTATAGAGTAACATAGGAGAATAACATGGCACAAACTAAAGTAGCACCTACTTGGGTTGATGAGGAAAACTTTTTCATAGGTTTAACACCTTCATTTGTTGAAGTTGGCTTTGGTGGAGCAGTAAATGCCAAAACAGGCCCAGACAGCACGATCCAAACAGTTATACATGCTATTCAAAACGAAAATGTAACTATTTTAGGACATAGTGCATTGTATGATACCAATCAGTCAATGGCTATTATGATTCAAGATGAAAAAGGGACAGATACATGGGACGGTTCAAACAGTGAAACTTTTGCCGCTCACTTGGAAGATGTAGTACAAGCATTAGGTACTGTTGACGGAATTAACCTTGCATCAGCAACAGTTACAGCAAAAACTTTTGAATTAGCATAAGTTTTTAACAACTTTAAAATCCCTGTTTTTTAGCAGGGATTTTTTTCGACTAAAGGAAATGTAAATCTGATAAATAGTACAAAAGACGGAGACACACATGGTTGGACAAAGATCAGGAGCAATGGGTAGCAGTGAAGTGCTATCTAGTAATATAGAATATTACACATTGTTTACATCATTAGACATTACCAGTACAGGTGATTTCAATGATAACACACAAAAAGATTTTGAAAGTGTTGTACAGGTAATAGGATTAAGAGCACAGCCTATAATTATGAATGATCCTGTAGAACTAAATGGTGTAGGAGCAAATGTACTTGAAAATTATGGCGCACCTACAATGACTGGTGCAGGATTTATTTTTAAATTTGCATTTGAAAGAGAAGGTGCTCATACATTAGACACACTCAAAGATGAATTAGATGGAATTGTGTTAAACGGCGGAACTATAGATACTAAAGGTTCCGTAAATATGGAATTTACTAAGCAAGATTTATTATAGAGTAAGATATGCCTAAGCAAAACGAGCCAGAAACAAAAATTAAACCATACATCCAAGATGGTAATATAGAAGCACATATTATAGCAGATATGTTGCGAATAGAAAGCATTACTGCTGAACTCAGAGAATTTAAAGAAGTTACTAAAAGTAGATTAGACAAACTTGAAAGTTGGATAATTGCTATTGTAGGACTTACATTTACAACTTTAGTTACTACAGTTGTGGGTTTACTAATGAAATTGTTATGAAATTAATAGATGTTACAGAAGATATAGTAGTCGAAACCAGAATGGTTTGGCGTAAGATGGGTAATACTGTAAAAAGAGCAGTACGTTGTACTAGTGGAAGACGTAAAGGTAGAGTAGTTTCTAAGGCTTCACAATGTCATGCTCCTATAGATTTCAAGAAAAGAATACAAATGAAAAGAACTAGAGCAAGGTTAGGAACAAGAATGGCTAGACGTGCTCAAAGAACAAAACGTTTTAATCCAGCATCAAGAAGGTTAAAATCACTTAACAGACCAGTAAGAAGAAGAAGGTAATGAAGTTTACTCAAATTAGAACAATAAAGTCAATTCTAAAAGAATATGGTATGACTCAAGGTGCACCTGATCCAAGTGAATATGGAAAAACAAGTCCAGTGGCAAAGGCAGTTGATGCCGCTAAAAAAGGTGTACAAATACAACAAAAACAAAAAGCAGTAACACCCCCTCCACAACCTAGTGCTGATCAAATAAAAATTAATCCACAAGCGGCTCAACCAGTAGAAAAGAAACCAGGACATCAATTAAAACAAAACGAAATAATAAGAGATTTAAAAAGTGGACAGCCTGTTTTAAGAGTTGTAAGTCCCAAAGGTCAGGGACAAGATAAAAATAAAGTCACAGTTATAGATAATTTTGGTAGGATGATCAACTTAGATCCTCAAATGGAATACAATGTAGATGTTTATGAATCCGGTAGGCATAAGAAAAAAATAAAACTTAGAAGTAAAATAAAAAAACTTGCAAGAAAAGGTTTAAAAGAAGCAGATCAAGATTTATTTGAAATCAATTTTAATAGAAGAGAAGTTGCTAAAGCAGGATTAGATGCCCCTGTAAAATGTGGCTTTGAAGCAGAAACATTTTGGTATGGTATAGAAGATTCTGGTAGCAGTGAATACATAGACGATATGAGTATTGCTGATGTAGAATATGAATTCGGAGATCTACCAGATAGTGCCTATGAAGATTATCAGGAATGGATTCGTGAAAAGGCAATGGATGAATATTTGCCTGATCTTATAGAACAATGGATTGAAGATAACCGAGATGAAGATTACTACATAGACGAATTTATGGATTCAGGTGATGGTCCCACAATGGATGCCGTGGAAGAATACAAAAAAGAAATGGAAGAAGATGATCCACAAGAGTATCGAAATCGTGAAGAAGATGGCTGGGACGATGACAACTGGGCAAGAGATTATATAAATTTAGAATACGATTACGAATATCAAGATTTTTTAAGAGATTATGCCAGTGAAGATGATGATCTTATGCAAGAAGCCATAGATGAATGTGAGGGCGATAACAGTATGGACGAATGGGTAAGCGAAGTTCATTACAGTATAAGTTCTATGCTAGATGATTATGGTTATGACTACAGTAGATCAGAAGGTAGTGTTGAAGGCGTAGCAGAAGAACTTTATAATAATTGGATAGTAGACAACAGTAAATATGATGGGTATCCAGATACCGGAGAGTATGGTAGCACAAGCAATCCAGCCGGCTGGAGTGTAGAAACTGACAGCAGTATTGATCCAGATGAGGGTGCGGCGGCAGAACTTATATCTCCTGTGTTTAGTAATCCTAGAGAAATGCTTAATGAAATGAAAAGTTTGTTTGAATGGAGTGATGGCGAATTTGGTACAAATAATACTACAGGATTACATGTTACCATGAGTTGGAACGGTAAGAAAAGAGAACCAAATAAATTAAAAATGGCATTGTTATTAGGGGACGAATATTTGCTAAAAGAGTTTGGAAGGTTGCGTAATACTTATACAAAAAGCCAATATAGAAGTCTTTTAAAATACGCAGAGGGTATGAAACGAGGAGACTATGACAGTTTCTTAAAACTTCAAGCAGAACTTGAAAAAGGCATTAGCAAAGATAAATTTTCAAGCATCCACTTTAAACAGGCAGAAGACAGAGATACTGGCAACGAACTCATAGAGTTCAGAATTGCAGGTGGTTCTGACTATCAAACTATGTATGAAACAGTTGTAAAAGCAGTTGTGAGATATGGTACTATTATGAAAGCAGGGTACGAACAAGATGCTTTTAGAAAAGACTACATACGGGCAATATCAAGACTTTTAAGAAAATCGCAAGAAATAGATCCAGAAAAAGCAAAAGAATTTGATGAAATAGATTCACCATTATTAGATGCCGCAAAAGAAATTGCAGGTAAGCAAGATTATTTCGATATACTTAAAACAATTGAAAACAGTCTATACCATATGGAAAAATATCAAGAACTTACTGAGCCAGATGCTGATAAAAAATGGGAAAAAAGCATTGATGATTACAGAGAAGGCACAGGCAGAGATCCAAGTTGGATGGGCGAAAGCATCAACGAAGATGAAGTTACAGGTTATATAGAGCCTGATTCGTTAGCACCCAGCAAAAGAGCACCTGAAGAATTAGAAAAAGCACAAAAATATTTTGGTAGAGCAGTTGCCATGTTAGCAAAAAATATTGCAGACGGTACTGCTAGACAGATGCCTAAAGCAAAACATATTGGTATATTTAGAAAATTCGCAAAACAATTTGGATTTAATGAAAAAGAGTTAGAAAAAATATTAATGACAAGTATAGATGATGCAAATTATGAAAGATCTGACAGGGAAGAAACAGACAGGGGAAAATTAGAAAGATTAAAAACAGGTGCAACAGCATTATTTAAAAAAGAATTAATAGATACACCAGACTTTTTTGATATGAGAAACTTTGACCCATTGGCTGATGGACTATGGCAATTCCTCCAAAGTGAAGACTCTAAAGACAATAGAGTTTTAGATCAATTATCGTTGTTAATACAGGCAGTAAATCCAAAACTTGATAAAGAAGAAATACACAAAGCCTTAAAATCTTTTTCAAAAACAAGACAGAAAAATGATATGTACAGACATCTTCATTCAAGTGGTTATGTGGTTGATGTAGTATTTTTTAAAGACGGTATGATTACTGATAATAATGCTGTTAAAGAATTAAATAATTTTTTACAGAAATATCAGGGATATGAACATCCTACAAGTAGAAACCATCATATTAACAGAAGAAGTGATGATCATTATGCAACTGTATTCCAAATGAATGTAATACAAAAAATGCGTACTAGATTGAATGCTTTAGATGATATAGAACGCAAGGACCCTGAAAAAGCAAAAGAAATACAAAAGAAACTAATCAAGATAGGACAAGAATTTGTTGAAGCAGTAAAACCAATAGACTTTGGGGATGATGCAGATTCAGAAATTACTAGAGACGAAGGTGAAATTGCTTTAGCATCTGACAGGTACCTAGATGCATGGAATAACAGAATGGATAGAATAGTTCGGTTAGATGTCGAGATTAATGATTCAAGTGATAGAACTTATCGTTTTCGTCCTACATATGATGAATATGTATTAGGTGCTCTAAATATAGGTAGATATTTTTCTGCTAAAGACATTGATGGGCCTATTCAAAATGCAAGGGTAAAAGAAGTATTAAAATCAAGATTTGATGCTATTAAAAAATTCATGAAAGAATATGATAAAATTTGGCAAGCAGAAGGCTTTGCTAATATGGCCAAGGAAATAAAAGATAAAAGAACACTGGATAGGCGTAATACAGATTTTGAAAAGAATTACAGAGATAAAAGTAAAGAAGTGTTCAATATTCCTGATCATAGTTTTGTGTATTTTGACAAAGAGTTTATTGAGATAATTATCTCCAAGCATAGTAGTGACGGTGATAGGCTGTCATATTTAGAAAATAATTTAGATCATTTTAATGAAAAAATTAATACTGGAAGAGTTTTTGTAATACCTGCGGCCCATTGGACCCAGGCATATGATGCTTTTAATGGTTTAGATCTAATAAAAACTATGGAAAGTGTAAACAATTATTATCACAGTTGGCGTAAAACAGGGTATCAAAAGTTACTTCAAAAGTTCTATAGAGTATATGACATAACATTTGAAGATTTAACTAAAGAAGATGGTAGATTTAGAAAAGCCGATGGAGGCGATTATAGTGAATTACAAAACATGGGTGTAGAAATTACTCGTATTGGAGACAGTAGAGCAGGAACACCTGGCCAAAGTTATTTATTAGATCCAGAAGATTTAAAAAATCCTATTAGTGATGAGCCTATAGATAGAAGTAGTGCTTTATTATGGGACAAAGACGACAAAGAAAGGGTATTGGCACAATTCAAAGCCTTTGATTGGAGTGTGTATCCAAAAGCAATGAAGCCTTTGGTTGCTAAAGAAATAGAAAATTCAATCAGAGGAAGAGGATTTTATAGTTTTAAAGTTGCACTAGAAACTATACTAGATAAAATACAAAAAGGAGAACTTGATATAAGACTACGAAACGAAGATAATCCATCTGGTATGGCAAAAGCGGCTGGTGTTGATGCAATGGATTTTTATCATTCCTCATCATCCGAAGTTGCTGATAATACTAACTGGAGTAATTTAACAGATTATTTGGGAATAGAACGTGGTGTAAATGATCAAGGTGTAAACTTACTTAAAAGAGTTTACGATCAATACGACAGCGATCACAACTGGCGTCCAGAAAATCCAGAAGCAATAGGTGTGGAAAGATGGGCAGGAGCAGTCAAGGCCGCATACAAATACATAAAAGACGGTTACAATGTAAGTGGTGGAAACTATTT
>MDTA01004095.1_pt1 | contig 10675 bp, 13 predicted proteins | sample 811151 | NCBI WGS metagenome assembly MDTA01 (sample SAMN05326648, study PRJNA326480) | marine metagenome | isolation source: seawater | place: Indian Ocean: South | collected 2010 | reverse complement strand
AACCTCTTTGAGGCCGGCAGGCTTTTTGGCTTTTGGTTTCGCTTTTCTAACATTTATCTTTCTGATACTAGCTGCGATTCCCATATTCTAGTCCTCCTTATACGGTCCAAGCACCGCGAATGTAGTTTACAACAGCGGTCTTTGTAGCGCCCTCACCTGTTTCAATCATCAAAACAAGGCAAAGGTCAGAGTCAGTTGGAACATTAGAAGAAACGGAAGTGTTCTTGGTCCAGGCACCAAGCTCAGTACCGGTTGCGGTCACTGAACTGTTATAAAAATGGATTGATCCTTTTCCATCCCAGTGGATACCCATTCCCAACTGATCGTTGTCAGTGTCGTAAGCTATAGCTGTATCAAATGCTGTGCTAATGGTGCCGTCATCATTAGCAGAACAAGCGAAGGTCACTGCATCCGCATTGTGTGCTGCTTTTACAAAGCCGATTCTATCTACGTTATCGCCTGCTGTAGCAAGATGAAAGCTATCAGCATTGATGTCAGCTTCCGAGACTCCAAAAAAGAACTCTGTTGCATCATGATCGGCCAACTTAATAGATGTCTCTACCCACCAAGGCTTATCAGTTGTGCACTTGAAAGGAAAGGTGTTTGTACCAACTGCGGTCTGATGACCACCTGTACCACCAGTTGTAATGCTAAAAGCACCATCTGTAAAATCTGCGTCGTTAGATACAGTAGCAATTGCGGCAGAGTTATCTGTGTCTCTAACCCACAAAGCCGTTGTTGCATCTTCAGCAGGAGTATCAGTCAAGTCCTCAATGCCAAAACCGTGCATCTGTCCCAACTGAACACTCTTGATTGCGCGAGATAAGCCAGCACAAGCTATAGCTGCTGGTCTCACTAAGCCCCATTCATCACTTGCAGACTGCTTTGCGTCCTGCAAGCTACGAATCCTTCTTTTACCTATTCTTCTACTACCCATAATTTGTTTCCTCCTTCTTATGGTTAACGTTAACCAAGATAATTCACGAAATACAGCCAGCCACCTCTGCTGCATCTCTTCAAGGGCCAGTGGCTTTACGACCCAGGAGAAGAATCTTAAGTCATATGTAATTAGGTTGACTAAAAAAGAAAAGCCCCGTCAAATAAATGACGGGGCTGAATCTTTTGTTATGAAGTTCTAGCTATTAGCTAGCACCCTCTTCACCCAAGAGACCTCGGACGATAACAAGACCATACATATCTGGTCTAACCATCTTCTTGGCATAACGGGTCATAACTCCCTTACGAGGCACGAAGTCCTCTGTGCCAAAAATGGTAGGAGTGACCTGCAATGGTACGTATGGAGCGTATACGAAGCCGCTCTCAAGGAACGATCCGCCCTTACGACCAACAAGGATCACGTTGCGTGGGAAGTAAGGATCAACATAGACCTCAAACTTCTTGCTGAGTGCACCGACCTTCACGGCGCCGATGTCACCTCTATCCTGATCAGCAGTTACGCTTGCGCGGAAACCAGCTGTGAACTCCAAGATGTTAGCAACCTCTGGGGAGCAAACAACAAAGTTTGCGCCACCGCGAAGTGTCTTTCTGTGGACCTGAGCACTGACGTCATTAATTGTCTCAATGAGAGTCTCATACCACTCGCTGACAGTACCGGTGAAGTCAGGAGCTGCCGAAGAAGCACCAAGCTCATTACCGTTGACATCAACAAACAAGCCAGGAGCCCGGCTCCAGTAACGAGTACCGGCCTTAGCGCCGACGATAAGATCACCGAGGATCTCCTGATCGATCTCAAGAGCAATCTGCTCGGAGAGAATACCAGTCAACTCAACCTCTGCATCAAGGTTGTGGTACGCGTTGAGATCCTGTCCCAACTCAGGTGTCCACTTAGCCTTGAGCTTCTTTGTTGTTGCTGTCACAGCGACACTGTCTACGCGGATGTCAATCTCAGGTATGATCTGAGTCGAAAGCTGGTTAGGAACTGCTGGGTTAGTACCAGCACCTTCTAATAGCATACCTGCAACGTCGACTGCACCGACAGTATCAGCAGCGCCAAGCGTATCCTTTACTGGATAAGTGATGCTAACTGCGTCGGTGTTGACACCAGCGTCGGATGCGTGTGTAAATACAACATTAATACCACCATCAGAAGCGAAAGAAGTAAGTCTTCTAACCTGGCTAGCCTGGTGGGAGTCGACAGAAGCGCTGATAGCGAAAAGATTGTTATCGTTAAGATCCGCAGGAACATTTCCTACTGGAATCTTAAGAACAGAAATAACATCAGATGCCGCCAAAAGGTCGGGATCAAATCGAATTGACTTCTTCTGTGCCTCTGTGAGAGCAGCAGGTGCTACGTTCTCAAGAGAAGTGTCAGCAGCTGCGACGTTAATCGCGGCGGATGAACCTGTGGCTGATGAGTAGCCAGTTCCTAAGTTGTAGAATCCACCACCGTCTCCAGGGTGAGACAAATCAACACCACCAGTCAACTGTGCACCGATAACTCGACCACCGTAGATCGACTCCTTGGTCACAGAAGCTGCTCTAGTTGAAGCAGTCTCAAAGTCCAAGAAGAAGATAAGTCCACTTGGAAGACTCATTGGCTGAACGCTGACAAGATCGTTAGCGATCAATCCACCGAACACGCGGCGGACAATTGGGAAAGCAACTGCTGCGAAGCCTTCGACGTCGCCAGCTGCCATGCTTGAAGCCTCACGGAGAAGCTCCTTGGCCTGGTTCTCAAGAAGAACGGCCATACCGTTTCTAGCACTATCGCCCTCAAGACCCTCAAGAAGACCAGTCTTTTCCCACTTTGCGAGAAGAGCTGCACCTTCCTTGGAGACGTCACGGCGAACAATGCCTTCAGTTAATTTTTGTAAAACAGACATTTTAATAGTAACCTCCTATATTATTTTTTAATTCCAGCTAAACGCTGAAGTCGCGCAGAAAAATCGTCTGTAGTTTGTTTTCTGTTGTTCTTCTGTGCGTTAATAAGTAATGAAGGGCTTCTACTGACTGCTTCGCTAAGTGATTTTGGCATAGAACGTTTTTCTGTGCTCCCCACGGTGCTTTGAAGTGTTTCGTATATAACCTTCGCTTCCTTAGTTGTTTCAGACTTCGAGATCGCTTCGACAATTTTCTTTTTCTGTCGCTCATTCAAGGAGGGATTCTCAAGTGTCTTGTTGATGTAAAGCAGTTTCGCATTGGAAACGTTTACTAATTCTATCTTTTCTTTTAGGGTTAAGAGAGCCTCCCTGAATTTGTTGTTTTCCTCAAGGAGTTTGCTACTCTTAGAATCTTTTGCTTTTAATGACTCTTCAAGCTCCACAACTCTAGCTCTAAGAGCTTCGTTTTCTTCTTTGACGTCATCGTCATTTTCGCGGGCGAGTGCCATATCTTCGTATTCTTTCATTTGTGACTGTGGTGTACCAGCCCAGCCACTCATCTGTGGCTCGATGTCGACCTTTAGGCTTTCCAAGATCTCGTCTATAAGTTCATCGGTTATCTCTAACTCTTCCTCTAGAGGAGCTGCTGTAGCCGGTGCAATGTCAGAAACCATATCTGCTTCTGGAGATGCGTCAACGGCTGGCTCAAGATTGTTTGCTAAGTCTTCGTGGCTTGGAATATCGTCGTCTAGGTCTTCGACTGCTTCTTCACCTTCTTCGTCGCGAAGGTTGTCGATTGCCTGCTTAAGAGCTGGCAAATCTAAAGTTATCGCTGCATCATCGGATGCGGCCTCTTCGCTGCCAGGTAAGTCTGGCTCTAAAGCGCTAGGAACCTGATCTAAAACTTCATCGCCGGCCTCTTCCTCTGGCGAGCCAGGAAGTTCATCTTCTTGTTCAAGAAGAGAATCTACTGCTTCTTTGATTTGATCTGAATACTTTTCAATAATCATTGCTTCGGCGTTCTTAAGAGCCGACTCTTTTAGTGCTTTTGCATCAATTAATGCTTGTTCTAACATGGATGACATATACATACCCCTTAAATGGAAGAATTTCTCAAAAGTAATTAGTATTGTAATTTTCTAAATGACTGGAAATATTTATTCGGCTTTTGTGCGAATGCGGAGAGAGAGTGCGCCTCTTATTCCCAATATAAAAGGAGGGGGCTGATTAGTGCCTTGCTTGGTAGCAATTGGAGTATATTGGCCTTTTACATTGTTGGTTTGAATAATGTAATCTGCTGTTTTTTCTGTATTAACTTTGGCCATTTTAAATCTCCTTAAAAGCTTGAACAAGCTGCTTTCACAACTCCTGGGGCGTCGGATGAAACGAAAGCAACCCTATCAATACCCGCTATCTCAAATACGAACATCTGTGCCTGGCCTGACCCGCCGGTGGTGGCTGTTGCTGCGGTGGTGGTGGCGTTGCCTAGTGGCAAAAAAATTGGCGCCCACTCTCTAAAAGCATAATTGTACCCATACAGTGTTACCGATTTTGAGTTGTTTGTTTTTACCAAAACATGAATAAATCTTTGGTTCTCTGTAGCGTAACCGTTCCGACCTTCAGTTGCGGAATCTAAGTTTGCTGCCAGGTTGCCAGCAGTAGACACCGCTACAACCCTTGCTGTCTCTAGGGTACCGCCAGGAGCAGAGGAATTACCAACTGTGCTAACTGTTTTTGGCCTACGAGTTCTACCCCAGCTACTGTGTGTATGAAAACTTGACATCTTGTGACTCCTTAATCCTTGAACTTGTCGTTATATTTCTTAGTTGCCTCTTTGGCAAGTCTTAACTTCTTTTCTCTTTTTCTCTTTCTTTTAACCGAAGGCTTCTCATAATACCTTCTTTTCTTAACTAAGTCTAGTACACCATTTTTCTTGACTTTTCTAATGAATTTCTTAATTAATCTTTCATTCTCGTCTGTGTATCTAGTGTGTGCTTCAACCTCTACATGTATTGGCTTTGCCATTATCTTCTCTCTTTCATATTAGTTTGGACCAATTTTTGCCCGCAACTGAAAATAAACCGTCTATGTTAACTCCGGGATCGTGTGGCGCATATGTTGAGAGAGGACTTGAAGGAGTGGTTGACTCAGTTACAGAACCACCTTTAGATAGTGGCTCAGTATTCTCAAATAAGTCTACTCCGTTATATGCATCTTTTGAAACCGATTCAAGTAGCTTCTTTTTTGTTCTTCTAATCTCATCGGAAGATGAAGCTCTACTTGGCTGTTTTGTTTCAACTATTGGCTCCTGGCTTGTTAGGCCGCCAACAACTTCAGATATTATGCCTGACAATATACCTTCTTCAAAGATAACTTCTTTGATGCATTGCTTAATAAGTGGCTTTAATATCTTTTTTAGTTCTTCGTTTTTCATATTAACTCTTTATAATGTCATTCAACATTCTGTTGATTCGATCTGCCTTAGTGAAAATGTTTGGCCTTTGCTTTGCTTCCGTCATCATAAAAGCCCCGGGAGTTGAAGGGTCTGATACCATATCAAAGCATATTAGCTGAAAGTCATCTTCTACTAAGGTAACTCCGTTTTCTTCTCTTATTGAACCCATACCTCTAGATGAGATGCCTAATTTTACTCCTGCCCCAACAAGCTCTTTAAGAACTTTGCCAGAGGGCGTGTTAAGAACTTCAATCTTGCCCATGCACTTGTTTCCATCCATCCAAATATCTGTTACAAGATGAGAGGCATTTGCTAAGTTAATGACTGAAGTGTCTGGATGGTCTAACTCTCCTAGGGCTCTGCGTTCTCTAACTAATTTTTTGTAGTTATTAACTTCTCTAACAAGAATATTGTGTTCGTAAACGCGGCCATTACCATTTTGTGTCTCAGACATTTGCATAATGCCAGACATTATAATTGCCCCGTTCGCAACTCTACGCTTTTCATCCTCCGTTAAGAGGTCTTGGCATATGCCACCTTCGCAAAGTTCAAAATATTCTCTAAGAAGTTTCATTAATCACCGAGCCTCGTGTCAGCCGAGCTGGACCAATCGTCCGAACTATCTGAAGCAGGGATCCTATCTGCAAAACTCTGATTATAATCTTTGCCCAGCAAAGTATGGACAACAGCCCAATATTTTCCACTTGAGGACTCCGGACCCGCATCCATTTGTCCGTTGGCATTCAATCCAAAAAACTCATGGTAAGCCCAGTTTGAATCGGGCCCGAATCGAAGCTGAACCTGCATTGATTCGGTGGAATTACGCTTCTGAAAGAGCTTCGAGAACGCGGTCGACCGCCAGGACCAACTACCGGATACAAATGCTTTGAAACGTCTGATGCGGTCCTGAATTTCTCTTACTATCTGTTTGGCCGCTTCATATGGGCGTTCTGCATTGGCAATATGAAAAAGCGCTCTGTTTCCAGCCCTTTGACCGCCCATTGGGAGTTTTTCTGCGAGGGCTTTTGCTGTCTTGGTGTTGCTGTCAGCTGCTCTGCCAAATTCTAATATTGACTTCTCGATGAGGGTATGCAACTTGCCGAACATAGCGTCGCCCTTGTTTATCCAATCGGCTCCGCCGGGCATACGGTCTTCTTTTTTCGCGGCATTGATTGCGTGATAGCTGCTGCCGTATTTTTGAAGATATTGTCTTGCGTGGGCTTGCATCATCTCTGCAAACTGCGCAACCGTCTGTTGCATCTCTGTAAGAGCAGCCTGTGCTTCACCGAAGGCCTCCTTTGCTTTACTTGAAGCTCCGAACATGTTTGCAAAGAAATCTGTTACGCCCTCATCAAGATCGAACCCCTCTAGAAGATCCTTCACAACTTCTTCTTCAATTATCTTTTTTACATCTTTTTTAGTGATTTTCATCATCTTCTCCCTGCAGTTATTAAGCGGGGGTCACCCGCATCAACTAAGAGCCTTTGCAACAGTTAGCAACAGGTCTCAAATACCATCTAATTTTCGCTATCGGTCTCATGTTTATCTCCTAAATTAAGCTTTAAGCCGGAATCATCTACTACCATAGCCAAAACATAACTTGTGCCTGAACTTAAACATCCCAAAAGGACTCCAGTCACAAGAGAATTGTCAAAACTAAATAGTCCCGTATAACCGTTTAAGGCCCATAAAATTAAGCCAATCCAAAAGCCTAAACACATGGGGCAGTGAAATAGTTCTCCAAGTTTTCCTTGTTTTGGCCGAATAGGATCAAGAATAGATCCGTATATTAAAATTTGTGTTAACCCAAAGCAACAAAGAACAAAATATACTAAGCTCACTCTTCCTCGCTTTCTCTAAGAATGGAATACATATACTGATAACCGAATGGGCGGACTCTTGCGTCCATAGAACCTTTCTTGTCAGACTGTGGCACTTCACCAAGTTCAGTGCTGTACTCTTCATCAGGCTCCAACATGTGCATCGAAAGATCTCTCTGAAGATGCTGCCTGGCCAAGATATCTGGCTTTTCTTCTTCTAGAAAAAGACTTGTGGCAAAAATAGCACTTTGTATTGCATCCACACCTTCTAACACAGATTCATATATTTGTGCTTCCATTGATGAAAACACATTGCCAGACTGAATAGAAGCAGGATCTATTATTCCCTTCTTTCTAAGGAATGCATAAAACTTATCTTGTGTTGGGTAAGTCTCTCTTTCCACCAATCTTTTTGGAAAAGTTGTTATCTTTTTTGTTTTTGGGGAAACTACAATATCAACGAGATCGTGATCAAAAATCATTATATCACCGTTTAAAGCACGGCGGGCAACAAGCTCAACAGAGGCACCCTCTGGTTCTTCCGAAACGATCTTAATGCTTACACCACTAGGATCAGCTGCGCCTGATGCTGGAACTATGTTTACTTTAATCGCCATCTTTTTCTATCTCTTCCACTAAGCTTTGAATTTTTAGAACTTCCTCAATCATTGGTAAATCTATGTCTCTGCTCTTATAGGTTCCGAGAGTTTCCAGTACCTGCTTTGTTTTCTTTACCATCTCTGGGTCGTTTGCAATAACAGGATTTGTAATTGCATTTGAAACCCTTTCTTTCAGGGCCCCCACCTCATCGTTCATCAAGACTCTTAGTTCAAGACCATCGTCGACAAAAGAGGTTACATACTTTGTTAAAATAACCTTTTGATTTTCGCTAAGTTGGTTCTTATACTTTTCGTTAAATCTCTTGACAAATGATTTATAAACCAAATTATCTATGGGTGACTTCTCTTCTTTTTGAGTGCTTTCTGGCTTTGTTAAGGATTCGACAACCTTTTGCTCTAGAAGGACCTTCTCTCTAACATCTACCGAATCGTTAAAAATAGAATACAAGCTAGCTAAATTCTTGTAGTTTGGAACAAAGTTCGAGAACACATCTACCGATAGTGTTCTGTTGATCTTTTTAATTAGCGCAGATTGTTCTTTAAATATTTCAGACTTGTCAAGCTTTGAATAGGCGCTTTTGGCCTCCGTAATTAGCTTTTCTGCTATTTTGTTTTCCATCCCGCAAGTTTCATACAGGGACTTATAAATTTCTAGTTCTTTTCTCAAGGCAGAGTCTTTTGAAAAGTGCTCTTTAACAATGGACTTAACTTTATTAATCTTGTTCTTATCGCTTTTTATTGCGCCTTTAGTCATTTCTCTTACGAGAGCCTCATAAACAAAAGCGGTGTTTCTCTTCTTATTGTGTCTCAGTCTCATCTTTGTTCCTCTGTTCTAGGTTTTCTATTAATCTCTTCATATCAGCACTGATAGAGTGGATTAAGTTTTCTTCACTATGGTAATTAGAGTCTTTACCCTCGTAAACACCATTTGAAATGGTCTTGAGCCCAGCTATATCATCAAAACCCTTGAGAGTGTTTCTTCGTGTAGAAGATGCTGTCTCTCTAGAATACTTTGAAGCATAAGATCTTTTACGTGCTCCGGAGCCTCTACTATCTGACTTTACTGGATCATACTCTTTTTTTCTGTCTGCAGGAGTTCTTCCTCTGCTATCTGGTATGTTCCAAAAGTCCTCGTCTCTCTTACCTGGCGCGGCCAGAAGTGGTGAATCTGCACCTGTATCTCCTGCTGGTGCGTCAGGAGCGGCGGGACCGGCATCGGGTGCACCGCCTGCATCAGCTCCAAGCTCTGGTTCAAGGCCAGCGGCTCCTGTACCACCAGGCTCACCCAAGTCATCAAGGCCTGCGTCTCCGCCTAAGCCAGCATCTGCTGTCATAGCAGCTTGGGCTGCCTCTCCTGCTGTTTCAAGAGTTGCATCAAACTTTCTATCATAGAACATCTCTCTTTGAATTCTAACAAACTCTTCTTCAGAGATGTTGAAAAGCTTTTCAGAGATCCAACGCTTGCTAAAGAATCCTTCTGTTGCTGCAGAAGCAGTATCAAACTTGACTTTCCAGTGCTCTAGTTCTTGTAACTCTGCAATCTTTGATGGATTAGACAAAGCCAACTTAAAGGAAGTTAGATCTTCGCCCCTAAACCCAAGAACATAAAGATGTACGATTCCTATCTTTTCTAGTTCTGTAACAACTGATCTTTGTAATCTCTGTATTGTTCTAGCAAATCTTATATCTTTTTGTGCAAGAGTTGTTTTGTCTTCTTGTGCTCCCTCTATCTGTGAAAGATAAGATGGTGGTATCTTAAGAGAAGAGAATAACTTATCTCTTAAATACTTAACATCGTCAATATCTCCAGTGTATGTACCACCGGGCAAGCTTTCTACCTTTGAAGAGGTTTGCCCTCTAACAGGTATAAAGTAATCTTCATCTATTGACATTGGGTTATAGCGAAGATCAACTCTGCCCGTTGATGGGTCTACAACCTGATTTCTCTTCATTTGGGTCATGACTTTTTGCATATATTGCTCTACATCTTGTGGAGGTATGCCTCCAACATCAACATAGAACACTCTGCGTTCAGGAGAGCGAACAATACGATATGACATCATGGCGTCTTCTAAAAGTGTTAGCTGGCGCCATATACGTCGAGATGCCTCTAGAACAGACGTTCCGTATGGAGCATACTTATCATTCCCCAAGATTCTAAAGTGGGCCATCTGCCAGTTTTCAAATGTCATACCAGCAGAGTTCCACTGATACTGGACGTAGTTAGGATTTGTTTTGTCCTCTCCCTCTAGTCTTTCTATCTCTTGAGTTGGTAGCCCTATTACACTCTGAATACCAACTGTTTCATCAATGTCTAAATAAAGAAAGTAGTCTCCGTACTTGCACATTGTTCTGCACCAGCCAAAAAGATTAAAATCAATGTTTAGGATATTGTGATAGAGGGCTTCTAAGATATTCTTGATTTCATCATTTGAGCACTTAATAGTTAAAAGCGGCTGCAGGTTTGTTGACGTTGTCATCTCATCTGCATAGATGTCAAGAGCGGATGCTATCTCTGGTGTGTATTCCATCTGATCAAAATCAACATATCGCTCTAGGCGGTTTTGATTTTGCATAACGCTAGCCATTAAGTTATCAAAAGGGTTGTACTCCGTCTTCTTAAACTGCTGGCCACTAGCAGAACGAAATCTTCTAGCATACTGATCCAACTGACGTCTTCGAAGTCTTCTAGCTGTCTGCGTTCTGTAGTTTATCATTGGACCAGACAAGAGCTTTGTCAACTGTCTAAACAAAGCGTTGTCTGGATTTCTTGTATTCTTATTATTCCTGTTTTTGTTTCTACCTGCCATTATATGTTATCCCTTGAAAAGCCACGGATACTGTTCGTGATTAGATTTGGTTTCCTTTATTTTATCAAAAATACTGTTCCTTTTATAGTCATTTTGGCCAGGGATTGTAGTATCTAATCTAGAGTTTGTT
>MDTA01193279.1_pt1 | contig 10676 bp, 4 predicted proteins | sample 811151 | NCBI WGS metagenome assembly MDTA01 (sample SAMN05326648, study PRJNA326480) | marine metagenome | isolation source: seawater | place: Indian Ocean: South | collected 2010 | reverse complement strand
CTTCCAGTTACAACTAAATCACCATCAATTATTTCAGCTTGATTTATCCAAATTGCACCATCATAGCTCCACGCCGCAGTTCCAGTAAAGTTTGATAGAGTTCCTTCAAAAAAGTTTGCTTGATCTCCAACAACAGGACTTCCCGGTCTATCAGCCCAACTACTATCCCATGCCGCCTGAGCTTGGGCAGTGTTCGTAGGTAAACTATTTACAGGAATTTGCCAACGCCCCGCGCCTCTTCTTCCTCTTGCATTTACAAAGGCTTCGAAAGCATATAAACCTGTGCTTCCTTTTTGTATTTGAGCAAGAATCGCATCTTCTGCAAAGTCTGGTTTTAAGGATTGCTTATAAGCCCTCACGTTTGAGTGTGCTTTTGTTAAACTTCTATTTAAAACTAAACGAGTATTACTTTCTATTTCAGAAATTTGTGCATATTCTGCATCTGTTGCTTGACTACCTGCAGAAGTTGCCGAAGTCAGTTTTATTAAATCTCCAGTTGCAAAATCACTTGTAAAACTAGTACCTGTACCTATCAGTACTGTTGTACCAACTCCTGTTGAACTAACTGTGCCAGATGTTGCAGTAAGTCCGTTATTTGCTGAGCTTATTTCTCTAAAATAAGTTTGATTAACTAATCCTCCTGCTGCATTTTGAGCAACAGTATCAGTATGAACAACTACAGCTTTCCAAGGATTTGCAGGAGATGTTGATCTATCATAGTATAAGTACCCAGTGGTATTATTCGCCATTGATGCAAAACTAACTTCTTTTTGAGCAGTTGTTGCATTTGAAACTTCTAGTGCCTCTACTGACGGTGGTACATAGGTATAATCAGATTCTTCAAATAAAACTTTTCCATTGCTATAGTCAAAATCAAGACTTGTAGTTAAAACTCCTCCTCTTGCTATTCTTACAATTCTATTTAAATTTGGAACAGGAGCAGTAACTATGCGCCTTACAACTGCATATACTGATCTTGCTCCCGAGTCAGAAATAGTTCTGACTCTTACTTCATATTCACCCGCGGAAGCATTCGGAATAGAAAGAGATGTTTTATTTCCTCCAACTGTAACTGCAGAAAAGCCTCCCTTTAGTGGTCCATCCTCTATATTATGTATAACTTCGAATTGATTTGCAAATCTATAAGGAATAGTAGAAGTTGATCCTCCACTATCAACAAAACTTTCTTCTGGAGGAGTCCATGAGATAAGAGCCTCAAGAGAGTGCTCAGCGCCATCAATAGAGGAACTTGCTGAAGAAACTAGCTCAATGGTTAAATTTGTAGGAGGAGGAACATTAAGTGCTGCCCCAGAAAACTGAGAGTAGTCAGGAACATAAACAGGAGTATCCTTCTCTATGTTATCATATTTATCGACAGAAACTAGTGAGCCTGATATTTGATAAGTATGATTATCTTCCTCTTCGTTTATACCTAAAACTCTATACTGTTTTATTTCTGCAGTAGCATACTCTCTTCTAGGACCAATCGCCCAGATTACTTCTGAGTTAGGAGCTGAAGTAAGCCCTGAATATACTGTTAGTGCTGCAGGGAGAGTAATTGAGCCAGTTCCTTGGCTTGTATTTCCAATCTCAGCTTTTTCTATTCGAGTATTTTTTGAAAACTGTGCAACTACAGGGTTTCCACTATCATCTACTAAATTCGATGCTTGAGATAAACTTGTTATAGGGTTTCCGCTTGCATCTCCAATAATTAGGCTGCCTCTTTCATATGCAACACTGTTTATGGTCGCAGAAGCTTGATCTAAATAAGTTCCTGAATTTGGATAAATTAAATATAAAATATGACTTGCATCAGCTGCCGTCCCAGATCCGTGATGATAATTTGTCAAAGAAACTTCACGATCAAGAACTATTGAAGTTGTATTTGATGCTGATGAAACTCTACCGCTTGCAACTATATTTTCTGCAGAGTGATCTTGAACATTTATAAAATCGCCAGGACGCAAGAAAGAAGCATTTATTCCAGTAGTGAAGTTAATAATCTCTGTTTCTTGAGTATCAGTGAGAAAATGCCATTTACCTAATCGCTGTGCTTGCCCCTCTGATGTGACACCAAATGCTACAACATCTTTTGAAATAATTTTACCTGTTGATAGTATATTTTCAGTGTCTTCGATAGTAAGAATACTCTGCTTATACAGCTCTCCGGGATTATTCCATGTTACATTTATTTGATTTGGTCTTGCACGTTCGCCAGCAAAAGTATAATTAAATTGTCCGTCTTCAACATTTCCATTTGTAAAAGTATATACAGACTCTCTAAACTTATCTTGAACTGGAGTTATTTGTCCGTCCACCCAGTACATCATGCCTCTGAAAGCACTGGCTAAATCTTTCAATACTTTATATGCCTCTTCCTGAGCGGCATAATATACATTACAAGCAAACCGCGGCTCCTGTCCGCCTTTTCCATCAGGAACTAATTCATCGCAATATCTTGAAATTTGATATAAAGCATAAATATCTATATCTGATTCTTCTATAAAATGGCCAAGACCTACATCTTTATCAGTAAGAATATCATAAAATATCCAAGCAGGATTATTTGTATAAACCTTATGTTTATTTACCTCTTGTGATGCAACAACATTTCCTCGAAAACTACCGTCCCAAGTTACATAAGAGCCTGTATCATTTCCATTTGTTTTATGACGAGTATACTTTGCTTGATTACTTCCCAACTCTTCTCTAGTAATATAATTAGAAGGAACCTTAACTTTCTTTCCACGAATATGATAAGCTCGTTTTGGTACAGATGTAAAGTCCTCTGCAGAAAACTCTACAACTGCATATGCTGAAAGAGGATAACTAAATCTTTCCTCTATAATTGCTTCTGCAGTTTTTACAGTTGCTATTCCTACATAACTATGTTTACTTTCTGCAAAATCAGGAGAGTCTTGAGGGCTTAATCTTTTTATTCCTATTCGCCAGTCTTCAAGCGGCTGAAAAGGTGTTAAATCAATATTATACTCAACTAGAAACTTAACTCTTTTAGATTTTCTACTTACAACACCATCTTCACTATATCTATTTCCTCCTGAAGCATAAGAAGCAACTTGAGTATCATAGTCTTTGTTCCAAGCAGGAACAGCACTATCAAAGTTTGCTCCTCCATAATTTCTTCCTATTACAAGAGTTCTTGTAAAAGGATCTGCAGTACTATTTTTATGCTCTAATACAAACTGAAACTCTGCAAAAGTTTGGAGATCTCTTCCCCCAGATGAGTCATAGTACATTCCTCCAGGAAACTCTATTGTTACTTTTACTCTATCTACTTCTTGTTTTGAGTGCTGTGTAAAACTAAAAGTATCTCCATTTATAAAATATGTGGCTTGTCCGCTTGACGAATAGCCACTGCTAGGAATAGCTGAAGAGTGCCATTGAAGTTGATGGTTTGGACCAACAACATAAGAAGCATTAGGCCTTTGTCCCGGTTTATCATGAGGATGCTGATGTAGAGTTCCTGGGTATACTGTTGCTTCTGTATTTGCATAATTAGCAATACTGTTTCCAGCAATAATTTGACCCCGAGCTCTAATAGAAGAGCTTAGCTTTATTTCTACACTTCCAGAAGGATTAGTGTCAACTGCACTTATTAAAGTACAAGCAGTATTTGATCCTATTGAGGAAACTTTTCGTACAACATCGACACTAACTGCTGCTCCAGAGGCTACATCTTTTCCTAAACGAGGAAAAATATAAGCCTTATTATTTGTACCGCTTGAAGAAGCAATATTTGTAATAATTCCTCGATACTCTCCTCCATTTGCTGCTCCTCCTGCAATTCGTATCATCGCTACAACTGGATCATAAGTAGATGAAGGTTTTCCCTTACCTATTGGATTTACCATTCCATCATCAAAGGTGTTGTTCGTATTAACAACTATTGAGTTTGCATTTTCTTTTGCTGCCGCAGAAAGAGTGGAAGATTTCCCTGCTCCCTGTATCTGAACATATCTAGGGTTATCTGCTAAATCTGCTGTAGTTATTCCAGTAAAAAGTCCTATACCCGCGTGATTTGTTGCATTTGTAACTGCTGTTCCACTAACAGTTGCAGTTCCACGAGCAGATTCTATCGCTCTCATGTTGGAAGTATCTACTATAGAAGTATCGTTTAAATATACTCCCGAAAGGCCGCCCACAACACCTTCTATCTCTCCAGCAGATATTAAGTCATAAACTACAGCCCGTTGTTTTTCATAGCCCGGAGTTGCAAATCCTGCTTCTTTATTCTCCTGAGGTGGGGGCCTTTTTGTTCCAAATCCTGCCATAATATTCTCTATGTAAACTTCATTGGATCCGAAGGCGGTCCAATAGGTACGACGGGTAAAGTACTAGTTCCGGTATATCCCGTAGTGGTTTGAACTGGAATATAAGTTGTTCCTAAAGCATTTACGTCAACACTTGTTATTCCCCTATTTCCATTTATACCAGTATCTGAACCAAGATCTGGTTTAAAAGATACACTAATAGGAGCTCCTCCAACTATCAACTCTCCATAGCAGACAGGAACTGGAAGGCCTTGTGCAATAGTATTTACAGGTCCATTAAATATATACCCCTCTTCCTGCTGCTCTTCTGTTTCTGGGCCAGGAGCAAGAAGCTGAGTTACGCCCGCAAGAGCTAAGTTTGTACCTATTGCAAGCGTTCCATACGCTGCAACTGCTGCCCATTTGGCTGAAGTTATTCCAAGAAAAGAAGCTCCTTCGACTCCAGCTAGCACTGCGGGGCCTCCTCCTGCAATAAATAAAGCTATAAAAGCTGCTCCTGCTAATATTTTTTGTTGTCCTGATTTTGCTCCTGCCGGAACTTCTGTAATAATTATATCTTCTTTTCCTATAGACAACAACATTTCCTCTGCATCTTCTAAAAAATCATCGCCACGCTGTATTGAAAAGTCTACACCCGCCTCTACAGCTTGCACTAAATGCTGACGAAATCCCGGAGTTTGACAGTCTATAAGTTTGAGTATATCACGAATATTTGAGCAATCTGTTTCCCAAATACTTCCAAACTTTGAAATTTCTCCAACTAATCTAACTTTTTGCATATCTTACATACCTTGAAACATGTTTTGCCCAAAAAGGATATAAATTTTCTCGACAAGAAATCCGATTAATTGCATGATGCAAGAAAACGTCTTCGCCTAAATAGATGCCGCAATGATTGGGTACATTACAGTATACTTTAAATAAAATTCCATCACCAACTTTTGGATCTTGTACTTCCCTAAATCCAAATTTTTCAAATAAATCATCAAAATAATTTAGTCCTAAATCCCACCAGTTATCTTCAAAGTCTTGAGTGGGTAGATCTAAATTTAGTTCTTGTTTGTAATAATCTCTTGCAAGAGTATAACAATCATTTTTACCAAAATCGTAGTCTCTTCCGATTAAAGTCTTTCTTTTTGGTATATACTCTACCTTTTCTCCTTCAGGTATTGAATATACTATGTATGGAACACCTAAGTGATCGCTTGCTTTTTTATCTGCTTCGCTTAACTCTGCTGAAGCATTTGGATGACTATGAACAATTGCATGAATATCTCCTGTCAAAGTTGCTCTTAAGTAGTCTTCCTCATTTATTTTAAAGTATTCTTCGGGATTTTCTGCCACATTTGTGGAGGGTATCCACCGAAGTTTTCCTTTTCTATTCTGTATAATTCCGCATCCTTCTTCCGGATACTTGCTTAGTAAATACTTTACTATTTCTCTATCGTCGCTGTACAACACCAGGAAAGCCTCCAAAAGGTAAACCAATTCTACTATCTTTTACTTCATCAAAACCTGCTCCTCCTCCAGAGCTATTTACTTTTGCCTGAAATCTCATTGCACAAGATGTGACTTTTTTACCACAAACATCTCCAATTCTCCAAAAACTTCCAGACTCTCTTGGTTGATGTGCATTTGCATCTTGGGTAGTTCTTTTTACCTGCCATAAACGCCCTGCAGATACTACATAATGATTAAATCTATTATCAGTAAACCCATAATAAGGCTGTGAAGCACTATGAGTTTGATGTATTCTTATTCTTCTCCATGCAGAGTTTCCATCTGCAGGAGTAGCACTTGTATTTGATAAACACTGCCAAAAGTTATAGTCATTTCGAGAAGCTGTAGTTCCATCAGATTTTATTTCTGTTAAGGCAGCAACTGTTTTATAATAATTTCCTTTTGTAGCACTTGAAGAAAAAGTGGTATAAGTTAAAGAAGAAGGTAAAATATATTCATCATTTTCATTCATATATGCAGTATACTCTGTACCATCTATTGTAATCTTGCTATCTGCTCTCCATGTACAGCCTCCTTCTTTCTGAGCTTCAGTTCTTGCTATATATGCACTGCTTGCAGTAGAATATATTTTACTTCCTGCTTCTGTGTATCTCCAAGGACATGCGCCTCCAACTATCACTCGTCTTGGAAGTCGCACTCGTGCAAGATCAAAAGGCGCTGCTAACTCAAACTCTACTTGTACAGCATTTCTTGATTTGATTCTATCAATTACATATGTTGTTTTTGGAAACTCAACAGGAGGACTTGCATCCCCGCTTCCATCTTTCAAATATTTTCTAAGAGTTGTTCGTCTTGTAAATCTTTTTCCTATTAATGCTTCGTAATCAGTTCCCGCAACGTTTGAAAAAACATTTCCTATATTTGAAATAGCTAAAGTTGGTCGAGAGTAAGAACCATCTGATGAAATATCAAATCCCTCTACATTTATAGGTATGGCCACATATGTTCTTACTGTATAAGGAGAAGTAGCGTCTCGAAACTGAACTGCTGTTAAATCCTCTGTAAGGCCTGCTTGAGAAAAATATCCAATACTATTATCTCCCATATCAAGCTCATAGAGAGAAACGATACCTGAGTCAATACCTTGTTCTTGTACATCTGCAAGTATACTCATGATTCATAAACTCTTCTAAAAACTGCACTTAAACTATATACATTGTCGTGTTGATAATTTTGATTAAATTGTGTACAAACTACTCGTATATCTTTTTCATTATCTACACTACTATCATTTATGCCTGTGGTTTCTTCTGTAGATGCATGATCTGGAACAGTAAACACAAAAGAAGTAACTCCATTTAAACTGTTTAAGAATGCAGCAATATTTCCTATTTCTCCTTTTGTTCGATTGTTAAATGTAACATTATAGCTCTCTTCGGTATTATTTATTCCTTTTGTTGTCCTTTGTTCATACCCATCTCCAAACTTAATAACTCTAGTTTTTTGTTGAGCATTTCTAGTCATTCCTTTATCAGGAACTACAGTGAGACTTCCATATGCTGAACTTGTAGTAAATCCTAATGCCATTATCCTGCTCCACCATACGGACTAAGTATACCGCCAGGCCTTCTTTGTTTTTGTAGTTCTTCTTGTACTGCTGCTGCAATCACTGTGCCTATTCTTCTTCCCCCTTCTTCGTTTGAAGTGGTTTGTGCATTATCACCACCGCCGCTCATTACAACACTTACATTTACATTATTTGCAGTTGAGCTACCCCCAGCAAATTCTACAGGTATTGACTTGCCGTTTGGCATTGGTATTACCGCCTCTGTGCCATGTAGAAGTGCAGGATACCCTGCATGTGGGCCTCTTGCAATTCCTCCACGTGCCATTTTAGGAAGCAATCCATATCTTCCAGCCTCTATGTCTATGGTGCCTAAGTTATTTACAGGCGCATTAGCACCTGGGCCCCCCGTGCCAGGAACCTGCGAAATACCTAAAAAGTTTCCTGCAGAAGTTCCACCAAGAGCTGCTTGAAGAGTTCTTAATACAAACATTCTTGTAATTAAAGCAGCTAGGTCTTTTAAAATTGCTTGTGCCATTTTTCCAAAAGCCTGTTTCATACTTTCGGTTCCTTGAATTATGGACTGAAACGCAGTTGTAAAACCATCCTCTAATCCTTTTCCAAGTTGTAGTCCAACTTTTGTTACGTCTTTTATTTCTTTTTTTACTCTGTCCAGAGCTGTTTCTAGTTGTGGTATTTGTATTAAAAGAACTCTTAGTTCTTCTTCTTCGGATTTTGTGAGGTTACCTTGAAGTTTTTGATCTTCAAGTTGCAGTCTTCGATTTTGAGCCTCTGTAAAAGCCTTTTGTGCCTGCAAAACTTTAATCGCATTTTGATTATCTTGTTTTGATCCACCAGAGAGAAGACCTCCCATGCTTGATCTATTAGCTATTCTTTTCTGCAAGCTTTCAACTTCTTTCATTCCTTCTAAAATTCGTTGTAGTTTTTTCTGATAAACATCTGCCTGTACTCCAAACTTCTCTAAAAAGAATTCATCTGTGCTTAAACCTCCTGCCTTTTGAGCTGCTTCAGCAAGAGCGGCTGTATCATTTGTAATTCTATTTACTAAGTCTAAAGTTCGTTTAATATCTGTAAATGTTTTTCCAGCAAAGCCGCCGTCCTCTGCCATAATTCTGGATAAGTCTTTCATGGCTTCTTCTAAGCCTTTAAATGTACCAATAGTTTTAGCAGATGCTTTTTCTGTTGCTATAATATCGTTTCTGACTTCTTCTAAATTATCTCTTGTAATTTTACCATGTTTTGTAACAAGAGCCTCAAACTCTGGGCCACCTAGCTCTCCAAGTTTTTGAAATGCAGTATTCATTTCACGAAGAGCTTCACCGCTTACTTTCTCTGTATTTTCTGCAAATATTTTTAAACTATTTCCAAGCCCTGAAGTAGTAATAGTTCTTTGAGTTCTCATAAAAGCTTCAAACTCTGTAGTTGTTCGTGAAGTATCCTCTTCGAGCTTTTTTAAAGCGTCTGAAGTTTCTTTAAGCCCTTGGTTCAAATTTTTAAGATTTTGTACTCCGTCTGATAAACTATCATTAAACTCTCTTTGATCTAGTGCTTGCTGTTGTCGATCTGCAAGAAATTTTCCCGCGTCGCTTTCTCTAAGAGCTTTTGTAGTATCTATTGTACCTGCTTCAACAGCTCGAATACCGTCTGCAAGCTCTTTTGATTTATTTACTGCTTTATCAAAACCTCCTTCAACTTTATCCGCCATTTCTATTAGTGAGTCTCCAGCATCCCCGAAACCTGGGATCATTTTTGCTGTTTGTCCTACATCTCTCATAATTGAGCTCATTAAACGGACTACGCTTCCAATTGTAAAATCTACAAATTTACCAAAACCTTCTATTAAATCAGCAATTAAATTCTTTAAAAATTGTCCAATACCGGTGTTTAAAACAGCATTTAGTAAATCATCTATCATTCCTGTTAGTGCTAAAGCCATGTCAAAAACTTTTGTTTCAAGTTCTCTTAACATTTCTATAACAAATATAATTGTTCCAATAGCTCCGGCTTTTCCTAATGCGTTACTAAGACCTCTGCCCAGTTTTGCAAAACCTCGTACAGTTGCTGCTGCAGTCGCAACTGCGGCCTTTTTAATTGACATAAATACAAGTCTAATTCTAGCTTGCATCTTTTTATAGGCTATACCAATTCTTTGAGTTGCACTTATGTTTGATGATTGCATCTTTTTAAGAGAAGAAACAAAGCCTCGTACCATTTTGATATCTTCTCCTTTAAAAATACCGGTACGAATTTTTCCATGTTCTCTATACTGTTTTTCTGCGGCGTCTAGGCTTCTTTCAAGAGTTTTTATATCTCTTCCTGTAAGAGAAAGAGGGTCATCGGCAACTTTTTTAAGAGTGGCCCCACTTGCACTCCTACTAAGCATTTGTTCACTTGTTTGACTAGTTTCAACTGCAGCATCTATTACAAGATCATCCGCCTTAGATTTTAAATCAACTAGTTCTTGTTCAACTTCATTTATTTTATTTTTAGCAACATCCATTGCTTCTTGAGTTCTAGCTTGAAAAGAAGCCATTCCTTCTTCTAAACCAAAAACAGGCCCCATAGATTTAAGAACAGAAACTGCAAGAGCACCAAAAACAGCTATGGCAGCTCCAACAGATCTATTTATAACATTTGCAATAGCTTCAAAGGCAGGAAGAATAGCTTGAGTTACAGTTTTAAGCATGTCATCAAACGTTTTTTGAAGTTTTGTAAAAGGATTTTCTATACCTTCCAAATCAATTGCACCAAAATTATCTTCCAACTGTCTTTGAGTCTCTTGTAAAACTGCTAAGCTTTTTTCGTATGTTGTTAACTCGTCTCTTGCTTTACCCGCAGATTGAGCAAACTTTCTAGTGGCTTCTTCAAGTCTTAGTGTTATACCAAGTTCGTCTAAGAGTTCTGGTTCTGCTTTTGATACACCACGAATCAATCTATCAAAAGTATCTTCAAAACTTCTACCAAGAGAGGCAGAAGCTTTTCTAGCTCCTTCAGTAAGAGAAACTAAATCATTCGTAGTAAATCCTTTGGCAGCACCAATAGCTGCAGCTTGTGCAGCTTGTTCAAAACGTAGCATACCATCAGAAGCGGTTTGAAGTTGTCCGGTAATAGCTCTTAAATTTTGACCCGTGCTTGCAGCAAATGCAGTCTGTGCTTCTTGTAGAATTTTAAAATTCGCTGCTTGTTCAAAGAAACGAAAGGCAGCACTAACAGCAAAGACACTCGCAGCAAGAATAGCATACGCAGGAACAAGCCCTCCAGTAATTCCTTGGGCCATTTTAGAAAAGTTTTTAGTTGTATTTCCAGATTGTTGCGAGGCGCCTTTTAATCTTCTATCT
>MDTA01191345.1_pt1 | contig 10676 bp, 7 predicted proteins | sample 811151 | NCBI WGS metagenome assembly MDTA01 (sample SAMN05326648, study PRJNA326480) | marine metagenome | isolation source: seawater | place: Indian Ocean: South | collected 2010 | reverse complement strand
CGGCATATGATGCGCATGGCACACCCCTGACGGACGACACTCTGGCGGCAGCGATGGAGGCCGATGCGGTTATGTTTGGGTCTATTGGTGGGCCTAAATATGACGATGCGCCAAGAGACAAGCGGCCCGAGGCGGGTCTATTGAAATTACGAAGAGAAATGGAACTTTTTGCGAATTTACGTCCAGCACTGACATTTGAAGGGCTCTTGGATGCTTCCTCGCTCAAGGAAGATGTCATTCAAGGACTGGACATGCTCATCGTCCGTGAGCTTACCGGCGGCATCTATTTTGGTGAACCGCGCGGTGTCGAAACTATGCCAAACGGAAAACGCCGAGGTTTCGATACGCAGACCTATGATGAAGATGAAATTCGGCGTGTCGCGGCAGTTGGGTTCGAACTTGCTCGCGAGCGGAATCATAAAGTGCATTCGGTTGAAAAAGCTAATGTCATGGAGAGCGGCGTCTTCTGGCGCGAGATAGTTACCGAATTGCATAAAGATTCATACGCGGACGTCGAACTTGAGCATATGTATGCGGACAATTGTGCGATGCAACTTGTACGGAATCCTAAGCAGTTCGATGTCATTGTTACTGATAATCTCTTTGGTGATATCCTCTCCGACTGTGCTGCTATGTTGACCGGCTCGATTGGTATGCTGCCGTCGGCTTCGTTGGGTTTGCCGGATGAGACCGGACGCAGAAAAGCGCTTTACGAGCCAGTGCACGGCAGTGCACCCGATATTGCTGGTGAGGGTAAAGCCAACCCGTGTGCTTGCCTGCTTAGTTATTCCATGATGCTGCGTTACTCCTTTGGGCTTGGTGAAGAAGCAGACTTGGTTGATCAGGCCGTGGCCAATGTGCTGCGAAGTGGGGTCCGCACATTTGATATAATGGGCGATGGCGATATTTCGGTATCGACTGAAGCGATGGGTGATGCATTGCTGCAGGAACTGGGTCGCTTAAGCTCTTAATGTGAATTAGGCAATCTCTGGTGACCATTCCCGCATAGAACGCGCGCGCAATCTCTTTTGAAATTTGTGATATGATGTAAATGATGCCGCGTCGGTTCGCCATAGCGGCATCAATTGTGTGCGCGAATTCAAAAGCTGCGTTGTGATTTTGCGGTTAGCACCAAATGACAAATCGTTCGTAAGAGATAATCGATGCTACGGGAAGACGGACTCGAAAAGCGCTCACACAAATTGTGCGGAAACGCGGCTAAAGTAACCAGCTAATTATGCGTTTGTACGAATATGTTTAACCATCTTCATAAAGACCCCAAGGTTTTGTTAACGGGGTTGATTGTGTTTCGGCTTGCATTCTGACTTTAGGAATCATAAGTCACCGACTGAAATTAGAACGAGTATCAAGCTATGGGTTACAAAGTTGCCGTTGCAGGCGCCACGGGGAATGTGGGTCGCGAGATATTAAATATTCTGCATGAAAGGAATTTTCCGGCAGATGAGGTTATTCCGCTGGCATCAGAAGCTTCGATCGGCAAGGAAGTGTCCTATGGAGATGATGATACTCTCACTGTTCAGGCCTTGAATCATTTCGACTTCAAAGGAACTGACCTCGGTCTCTTCTCACCCGGCGGTGCGGTTTCGGCGGAACATGCACCGCGGGCAGCCGCCGCTGGATGTGTTGTAATTGACAACACTTCTCATTTTCGAATGGATCCAGACGTGCCGTTGGTGGTGCCGGAAGTGAACCCGCAGGCGCTCGATGGCTATGCCGAGCGGAATATCATCGCTAACCCAAATTGTTCAACTATTCAAATGGTTGTTGCCCTTAAGCCGTTGCATGATGCGGCAAAGATTAAGCGGGTTGTCGTCAGCACTTATCAATCGGTATCGGGGGCCGGCCGTGCTGGTATGGATGAGCTCTTCAATCAGACGCGTCAAGTTTACGTCAACGACCCGATTCAGCCTGAAGTTTTTACCAAGCGCATTTCTTTCAATGTTATCCCCCATATCGATCAGTTTATGGATGATGGATCGACGAAGGAAGAATGGAAAATGGTAGCGGAAACTAAGAAAATACTTGATCCTAATATTGCCGTAATCGCGACCTGTGTGCGCGTGCCGGTTTTTATTGGTCATGCGGAAGCAGTTCATCTTGAGTTCGTAAATCCAATTGATGAGGATCATGCCCGCGAGGTTCTGTCGGCTGCGCCAGGTGTGGTAGTGGTGGATCATCGTGCTGACGAAGGCTATGTAACGCCGGAAGAAAGCGCGACAGAGGATGATGTGTATGTAAGTCGTATTCGGTCCGACCCGACGGTTGAGAACGGGTTGGCGATATGGGTCGTTTCAGATAACCTCCGAAAGGGCGCGGCGCTGAACACTGTCCAGATTGCGGAGGCCTTGGTCGAGCGGCACTTGCAAAAGAAGGTTGCCTAATTGGGTGGTTTCCATTGGTGGGCAGACTTAAAAGTAATAAAATCAATGCGGAAGACTGGTCAGCGAATTGACTTAACTTGATAGATCGAATTTGTTGTTGAAGTGTGATGAAGTGTCTCAATCAGCGCGATATCTGGCTTGCCAAGTTCTTTCGTTTTCAACAACAGCACGAACACAAAATTACAGGCTGTCTCCAGCGCGGTTTCAAAACTGGCCCCACGACCAATTAGGCAACCAAGAAAGATGGCGGCAAATACGTCGCCTGCTCCGGATGTCGTAACATCAACCCGTGGTGTTTCAACTTGCCATATACGCGAACCCTGGGCGCCGATATTAGTGACGCCGACCGGCGTACCGATGCCAGTTACGATGACTCGCGTGGGCCCCAAAACCTGCAGATCACATGCCGCAGTGATGGCATCCTCCAGACCCGTTAATGGGCGTCCTAGTAGGCATGCGGCTTCAAAAATATTTGGCATTATGATGTCAGCGGCTGGAAGTGCCTGAGTGCGAAAGAAGTCGACCAGGCCATCTTCAACATAGATTGTCCCGTTATCGCCCATAACAGGATCGAGGCAATACGGCGCCAAGGGCGCCACTTTTTTAACTGCATCGACTGCATCTAGGACGACTGGCCCTATCTCAAGGGCGCCAAGATAGCCAGACTGGATGGCCTGCACCTCGCCTAATATGCCGCGCTCTGAAATGCCGCAGATCAATTCGGCGACTTCTTTAGGTGGCACCTGTCGGCCCCGATGGCTACCGTGGGCCGGGTGATTTGAAAGATGTACAGTGTCGACCGCGAGACAGTCGAGGCCGTATTGCTGCAGGCAGGGAACGGCGGCCGAATTGCCAACATACCCGCTTGCGACGCGGGACTGGATCGTTAAAACGCTCATACTTAGATTCAGCGCCAGGACTTCCGCCTTGTCCAGTCTTGTAGAAGAAGGATTCGAAATGATGGTTGTACGACCGAGACGCAGCGTTCTCTTTATGCCAGGCGCGAACACGCGCGCTCTGGAGAAGGCCCGAGATTTGCCGGCAGATGCGTTGATTTTCGACTTGGAAGATGCTGTTGCACCTAGCGAGAAAGAGATTGCTCGCCGGCAAGTAATAAAAACCATAAAGACCGGAGGCTATGGGCACCGCGAACTAATTGTCCGCGTCAATGGTTTGACCACACCTTGGGGAGAAGACGACGTGCGCGAGATCGCTTTATCTGGTGCCGATGCTATCCTGCTCCCTAAGGTTGAGAACAAGCAGATTATTGATGGGGTTGAGGGGCGATTGCAGGTGGGAGGTGCGCCAGACGCGATGTCTATTTGGTGCATGATAGAGACACCAAAGGGTGTCCTGAGGGTAGAGGAAATTGCCTCAGCCTCGCCTCGCCTCGATGTCTTGGTGATGGGCACATCCGATTTGGCGAAAGATTTGCATTGTCTGCATACCCCGACACGGGGCCCTTTCATGACAAGTCTATCCTGGTGTATTTTAGCGGCTCGGGCGAATGACTTGTCGATCTTGGATGGTGTCCATCTGGATCTGGCGGATGATGCAGGGTTCGTTGAAGTTTGCCAGCAGGGCCGCGAGTTCGGATTTGATGGCAAGACACTCATTCATCCGAAGACGATCGATGCCGCAAACACCGCATTTTCTCCAGATGATGCGCAAGTGCAGTGGAGCCGTCGGGTGATAGCGGTCCACGAAGAGGCAGAAAAATCCGGCAAAGGTGTTGTTCTACTAGATGGCCAGCTTATCGAGAGCCTGCATGTCGACGAAGCGCGCCGCATTGTCATACTTGCCGATCGGATCGCAGATATGACTGGCTAGGCGGCTTCGCCCGCCAGCAGGCCTGTCACTGCAGCTTTGATGAGTCCGCCGACATAGCCAATTGTGCCGCCCCCCTCGAGGCCGCCAGTCGAACCGCCAGCCGCGAACAGCCCGCTGATAGGTTGGTTATCTTTGTCCAAGACCCGCATGGTTCCATCGATCGCAATCCCACCCATGGTATTAGTGATCCCGACCGCCAACGGAAGAGCCATTAACGCGGATGTATCGAGTGGAGCCGCTGGAACGGTATGATTGGTGCGGGGAATGTCCTGTGCGACGAAACTATTGTCTTTGAGGGAGGCATTGTAGCATTCGATCGTTTCTGTCAGGGTTCTTGGCTCGACGCCGATCTGCTGGGCGAGGTCAGCCGGGCTGTTTGCGCGATAGACTGTACCGCCAGAACGCTCGATCGTTGGATTGGCTGGGTAGACGGATTTCACGCCGGGCCCATTCTCCCAGATGTTACTGTCGAAAACCGTAAAAGTTGAAGCTGGGTTGTCGAAGCGTGAGACGACATTTGACATGTAAATACCGCCCAAGCCTTCGTCGACGAAACGTCGCCCCGTATTGTCGATGACGATAGCAGCTGCCGCAATTGGATCAACCTGTGGATATGGGCTGAAGGCATCTGGCTGCTGAAGTGCTTCGCGCGCAACGAAGTGTCCGTAGAACCGCTCCATCATTAGGAGGCGGGCTCCTATGGCTTCTGCCATGCGGATACCGTCGCCGGTTGCGGTTCCCGCGCTACGTTGCACGAGCAGGTCGGGCCGTTTCGCGATATAGCGGCCGACCATTGACGGGTTACCTTGAAAGCCACCATCCGCTATTAGGACGGCGTTCGCGGACACGTCTATTTTTTGGTCATCTAGCCGGAGATGGATACCGCGGCAATTGTCGTCGACCATAATCAGGTCGAGGGCCTCCATTCTTTGGATGAGCTGTCCGCCGGCTGCTTTTAGTTTCTGCGCCAGGGCCTTCAGCATCTCGTCGGGGCCGTAATTGGGCCAATCGAGCCCAGCCAACATTGGGCGGTGTGGCATGACTGTAAATTTATGCATTGGCGTCGGGCCTGGAGAAAAATCAACGCCATGATCGCGAAGCCAATAGACTGTGCGGCTAGCATTCTCGGCCATCGCGGTAGCGAGGTCCGGTGCTGCTTCGCCGCGCGTCACTCGGTTAATAGCGGCCCTCAAATTGACTGGCGTCGACGTTGGGTCCGTATAGGCTACATGAAATGCACCGCCCGCGGAGCGCGAATTACAGGGATAGTCTTCTTCAGCACTCCGTTCGAAGACGTGGACCTCAAGGCCCCTTTCAGCGGCCGCTACCCCGGCTGTCAATCCCGCGAGGCCACCACCGACAACCGCGAGGTCGCAATCTAATTTTTTTGCCGTCATGATCTGCTGCTATTTGTCGGTTCGAAGACTATTGAGGGCACCTTCATCCAAGGTGACGCCGAGGCCGGGTCCTACCGGAATTGGAATTTCGCCGTTCTCGTGCTTAATTGGATCCTGCACAATATCTTCCGCCAGTGCCCCGCTGACGCCGACTGCAAAAACGCCCGCCATCAAAGGTGTTGGCCACGAGCCGCACATCTGCGCCACGGATGCGGTGGCTACGCTTGTCGCCGGATGATTGCCGGGATTGATACTCATGCCAGCCGCACTCAGCATATGCCAGAGACGTTGGATATGGTATATTCCACCGTTTTTGGCAACCTTCGTCTGCGCCGAGCTTGCGGCCCGTTTCGCGATGATATCTATCAAGGCATGATCTGTCGTGACGCACTCGTCCGCCATTAACGGTATGCGCAATTTTTTTGCGAGGTCGGCCATGCCATCGACATCCCATATCGCCAGCGGTTGCTCCACCGTCTCAATATCGAAATGCTCGAGCTTCGAGAGGAGGCTGAGCGCGTCGTCATAATTGAGCGCGGCATTAGCGTCCACCCGAAGCGCGATCTCACTGCCGAAACGCTTGCGGAGTGCTTCCACATTGCGCAGGTCGTCCTGTGAATCGACGCCAATCTTTAGCACCAGATGGCGGAAGCCTTGCTCGAAGAATTCGTCCGCCGAGTCGAGTAACGATTCCACCGTGCCCTTCATTGAAAGAACAGCAGCGACCCTTACTTTGTCGCGCGTTTTCCCGCCAAGGATTTGGTAAACCGGTACTTCTAGCAACTTACCGACCGCGTCGTGGAGCGCATCGCCCACCGCGGCTTGCGAATAGTGGCTGTGATACATGCTTTCGTTGAGGCTGTGCATGATGCAATTTACATCAAAGGGTGAGCGACCGATCATCTGCGGCTCGAAATGATTTTTGATAACGTTAATCTGTCCTTCGAGGGTCTCGGCGCTTCCTTGACGGCGCCAGGCCTGGGTCTCGCCGATGCCGGTAATGCCTTGATCAGTATTTACTTTGACGATCAATGTCTCGACCACAGGCCGAGCGGCGCCTGTGGAAATCTTGAACGGCACCTTGAACGGCACGTTGAGCGGTATGCATTCCACGTTTGTAATTTTGACCCACGTTCGGTCCGCCGCGTTAATTTCGTCCATGTTCTTCATAGGACCTCACTTTCTATTAAAAGGATAGGTGTCGGCGGCAATGAAACTATAGTCTCTCTTAACAAGAATATTTGAGAACGGGAGAGCGAAATGCAATTCGGACTATCGATGCCGAACCGGGGATCACTGGCGACACCGGAGGTCATGCGGGAGATTGCGGTACAGGCAGAAGCGCTTGGCTATGGCTATTTAACTGTCTCCGACCACATCGTAGTGCCGCGCAAAATAGACCCCAACTATCCTTACAGCGAGACTGGAGAGTTTCGCTGGACCTCCGACGGTGAGGTGGACTGCATGGAGCAGTTTACGGTTTTGGCTTGGATGGCCGCAGTGACCAGTAAAATCCGTATTTTGACCTCTGTCATTGTTGTGCCGCATCGAAATCCGCTCTTCATGGCGAAATCGATTGCTACCACGGATATTTTGTCCGGTGGGCGTGTGACAATTGGCTGCGGTGCGGGATGGATGCGTGAAGAGTTCGAGGCCCTCAATTTGCCGGATTTTGACGCCCGAGGCCGGGTTACCAACGAATACCTCGACGTGATGAAAATCGCATGGACAGATCCAAACCCGTCCTACTCTGGGGATTTTTTTAAGTTTGATCGCGTCGATCTCGAGCCGCGTCCAGTCCAGAAACCGCATCCGCCGATCTGGATCGGCGGCGAAAGCATGGCGGCAATTCGACGAACGGTCTCGCATGGCAACGCCTGGTATCCTTTCGGCAGCAACCCGAAGTTTCGTATGGATAAGATTGAGGCCTACGCGGTCCGGCTTGCCAAACTGCATCAGGTGGCGGAAGAAGCAGGGCGCGATCCGGCGACGATTGCTCAGTCTTATAACTGTGCCTTTCACAGTGATACTGAACAGCAGCATGTGGACGGCGGGCGTCAGATGTTTACTGGGTCGGCGCAACAGCGGGCGGAGGATATAGCCGCCCTCGCTGAGACTGGGGTGAGCACAATGATCGTCAACGTTGGGTCTAACGACAAAGCCGAGATGTTGGGCCGCATGGCTGAGTTTGCTGAGAACGTCATGCCTTTGGTGAAATAATTCTTATGGTTAATGGGAACAGTTACAGCGCGCTGGATGACCTCCAGGTTGGCGGGGAATGTTACACCATTTGGAGCTTGGCTAAGGCTGAAGCGGCCGGGCTTAGCGGTGTTAGACGGTTACCCTATTCCCTAAAAGTTCTTTTAGAGAACGCTCTGCGGCACGAAGATGGTGCGACGGTTGGCCGAGAGGCGATCAAAGCTTTTTCCCGGTGGGCCGATACGGGATCAAACCCTGCGGAGACGAGTTACTATCCAACTCGTATTATGATGCACGACGTATCCGGTATTCCGCTCTTGGCCGATTTGGCGGCGATGCGCGAGCACATGGCGGCCTCTGGCCAGGATCCCAATCTTGTCAATCCGGTGCGACCGGTCGATTTCATTATGGATCATTCTGTAATCGTTGATGTCGCTGGCGAGCCGAATGCCATGGCGCGGAACATGGAGACGGAATTCGCACGTAACGCCGAACGTTACAGGGTAGCAAAATGGGCCCAGAAAGCGTTCCGGAACATGCGAGTGCTGCCGCCAGGCCAGGGTATCTGTCACCAGATTAACCTAGAAGCTCTGGCTCGTGTCGTTTGGTCGGAAACGCATCCCGAGTACGGCTTGGTAGCCTTTCCTGACAGTTTGGTTGCGGGTGATAGTCATACACCAATGATCAACGCTCTGTCGGTGATGGGGTGGGGTGTGGGCGCAATTGAAGCGCTTTCGGCGATGCTGGGAGAGCCGGTGAGCATGACGATCCCGGATGTGGTTGGGGTTCGCTTGGTCGGGCGGTTGCGCGAGGGCACCACCACGACGGATCTTGTACTTGCTCTGACGCGACGGTTGCGCGAGCATGGCGTTGTCCAGAAATTTGTCGAGTATGTGGGGCCCGGGCTCGATCATCTGAGCCTGCCTGAACGTGCGACCATCGCCAATATGGCGCCCGAATACGGCGCCAGCATGGGTTTCTTCCCCACGGATGAAGAGACGCTGAATTTTCTTCGTTTAACTGGCCGAAATGATCGGGTGCCTTTGGTGGAGGCCTATTGTAGGGTGCAGGGCTTGTGGCGCGACGATACGGCCGAAAGAATTTATTCGGACGTTATCGAATTTGACATTGGGGAGGTTGAGGCCAGCCTAGCTGGGCCTAAACTTCCGCAAAGTCAGGTTCGCCTGAGCCAAGCCCATATTTCTGCTAAGGAAGCCTTAGGTGAGAGAGCAAACGTGCCGGATGGGCCAGTTCGCGATGGTGATGTTGTTATCGCGGCGATCACGTCTTGCACAAATACGTCTAACCCGCGAGTTATGCTGGCGGCGGGTTTGCTGGCGAAGAAGGCACGGGCAAAGGGCTTATCGACCCAGTCATGGGTTAAAACATCGCTTTCTCCAGGCTCACGTGCCGTCGGTGACTATCTCGAGAGCGCCGGCCTAATGCAGCCGCTAGATGAGCTCGGCTTTCAAGTGACCGGATACGGTTGCATGACGTGTTGCGGCGGTTCGGGTGCTTTGGCCGACGAGATTGCCACCGACATCCGAGAGAATGGTCGGAGCGTCGCAGCCGTGTTGTCTGGCAACCGGAATTTCGAAGGGCGTGTTCATCCGCAGATTGGCCTCGCCTATCTCGGCGCGCCGCCGTTAGTAATCGCCTACGCCCTTTTAGGCACGATTGTGCGGGATATAACGATTGAACCTCTGGGTAAGGGGGACGATGGCCAGCCCGTCTATTTACGCGATATTTGGCCGACTTCGGCCGAAATTGATAAAGCCGTCCGGGATCATGTAACTCAGGATATCTTTATGGCGCGATATGCCGATATTTCGCAGGGAAATTTGCTTTGGGATGACATTGATCCCGGTGCCAGCGGCGCTTTCGCGTGGGAAGAAGGAAGTACATATATTCTAAAGCCGCCTTTTCTGGAGACTGCGGTGGCGCAATCGCCACCAAAGATAGAGGGCGCGGCCATCCTCGCTATGTTTGGCGACAACGTTACGACGGACCATATATCGCCGGGTGCCCGTATTCTCGAAGGAACACTGGCTGGTGATTACTTGGCGGCCCGCGGCACGCCGCCGGATGATTTCAGCGGATTTCTTCAGCGTCGCACCAATCATGAGATCATGATGCGGGGTACGTTCAACAACGCACATATCCAAAATGAAATGACGCCAGAGCGTCGGGGCGGTTGGACACTTTATCAACCGACTGGTGATCTTATGACGATTTTCGAAGCCCATGAGCGCTACCTTGCTGACGGGCGGGCGCTGGTTGTGGTTGCCGGACGTGAGTACGGCACAGGATCGTCGCGCGACTGGGCGGCGCGGGGGCCACATCTCCTTGGTGTGCGTGCGATTTTGGCCGAAGGCTTTGAGCGCATTCACCGCAGCAACCTTGTCGGTATGGGCATCCTGCCCCTAGAATTCAAAGACGGTGTCAGCCGCGAGACGCTGGGCCTCGATGGGTCGGAATCCGTTTACATAAGTGGTTTTGCAACGGCTATGGACGTCGGGCAGACAGTTTCTGTGTGTTTCGCAAAACCAGATGGTACGACCAGCGAGGCGAATGTGCTTTGCCGTCTCGACACGGCGCGTGAGATTGCCTGGTTTGAGGCGGGTGGCGTGATGCCTTTCGTCTTGAAGGGCATATCTGAAACGGCTTGAGGCAAATCCGATAATCATCGGTTGCATATGCGATGGGTATGCACCACCTTCCTACAAATCAAAAAGGGGAGTCATCAAATGACCGACAATAGCGCGCGAGTCATCGCACTCGATAAGGAACGCATGCAGGCGATGGTGGATCAAGACTCCGAAAAGCTGAAGAACATGATATGTAAGGG
>MDTA01224282.1_pt1 | contig 10677 bp, 10 predicted proteins | sample 811151 | NCBI WGS metagenome assembly MDTA01 (sample SAMN05326648, study PRJNA326480) | marine metagenome | isolation source: seawater | place: Indian Ocean: South | collected 2010 | reverse complement strand
GGGGATCGCCGCCGATCGCCCGGATCTGATCCGCTCCTTTGCGATGGACTGCGGCGGCTTGGTGCACCCTGACTATGTCTGGCACGACATGGCGCAGGCGTGGCAGACCCCGGAGGTGGGGGAGCAGGTCGTCGCAGCGATGACCGGAGCCTCGCGAGCTGACCGGTTGGCGATGTTCGAGGGCCTCGGTATGCCGGGCTCGATCGCCGAGGCGCATGCCGATGCTGTCGACGAGGCGATGGGTGCATGCGTTCTCACGCTTTACCGCAGCGCCGTGCCGCCTGCACTTTCGGAACTTGGGGCCCGTCTCCGGGCCGCAGTTCGGCGACCCGCCCTGTTCGTGATCGCCGAGCAGGACCCGTACGTGCCCGCCGACCTGGCGGTGTCGACCGCCGGCGATCTCGGCGGCACCGTTGTCCGTTTCGCTGACCAGGGGCACTGGTGGATGATTGGCAATCCGGCAGCGGCTGCGAGCGCGCTGGTCGACTTCTGGTCGAGCCTCGGCTGATCCTCGGTACCCCGAGCGTTCGCCGCTCGATCGATGGTGTGTTCGGCGACTGATGTCACGACGAACACCTGGTCGCCCGCTACACGAGTTGGGTGCGTCGCCCCTGTACCCTTCGGGCTTATGACCGAGATCAACCACGTCATCCCCCAAGTCGCCGAAGCGCCTTCCTTCGGCTCGCCGCAGGCCGACATCTTCAATCGTCTCCTCCAGGAGCGGATCGTCGTCCTCGGTACCGACGTCAACGACGGCATCGCCAACTACATCACCGCCCAGCTGCTCTACCTCGAGGGACAGGACGCAGAGAAGCCGATCTGGCTGTATATCAATAGCCCGGGTGGCTCGGTCACTGCCGGCATGGCGATCTACGACACCATGCAGTTTGTTCAGCCCGAGGTCGGCACCATCTGTATGGGACTCGGCGCGTCGATGGGGCAGTTCTTGTTGTGTGCCGGCGCACCGGGCAAGCGCTATGCGCTGCCGCACGCCCGCATCATGATGCATCAGCCCCTTGGCGGTGTTCAGGGGCAGGCCACCGACATCGCGATCCAGGCTGAGCAGATGGCCTACACGAAGCGTCTGCTGCAGGAGCGCATTGCGCAGCACACGGGCCAGACCTACGAGACGATCGAAGCTGACTCGGATCGTGATCGCTGGTTCACGGCCGAGCAGGCCAAGGAGTACGGCCTCATCGACCATGTCATCGTCAAGCGCGGTGAGATGCTCTAATCAGCGCTTGCGCTGACAGGCGGCTTCAGACGAGCAGGGTTAGGCGGTGCCGTTTCGGCGGCGCGCCTCGTACTCGGCGATGCTGATTTGTTCGCCCTCGGCGTCGACGCGTTCGGCATCGGCCGGTGGCAGCACTGCGCTCATGCCGTCGATCTTCTTCCATGTGGCGGTGGGAGCGTTGCCGTTGTCGTCGGGGACGTAGGGCGACGGGGCGACCCGAGCGTGTTTGACGATGTAGCGAGGACAGTTCACGAACTGTTCCATGATTGCGACGCGCACGATGAGTTCGGCGCCCGGGAACTCGCCGAGGAGTTCGTCGTCAGCGCTGACGGTGGCCTCGCCGTGAAGCCGGACCCGATGTGGGGTTTCGAAGTCGATGAACAGCAGTCCGACCTTGGCGGTGGCGGTGATGTTGCCCATGGAGAGGAACATGCCGTTGCCGTCGTAGCTGGGGAAGGCGACCGTGGTCGGATTGAGGACTTTCACGAAGCCGGCTGGCCCGCCCTTGTGCGAGACGGTGGGGAAGCCGTCGGCTCGCACCGTCGTGAGGAAGAAGAATTCTCGGCCAGCCAGGAAGTCGGCTGTGTCGTCATCGAGTTCGGGCTGGACGGTGATGGCCTGGAGCGTGTCGGCAAGCGCCCGCGAGTCGAAGTGGTCCTGGAGTGCTCGGTGGTGCTCGTCGTAGAAGCTCACGAGCGTGCGGTCTCGGCGTTGCCCTTGAGTTCGGCGACGCCGGCTGCCCGATCGTCGTAACGGAAGAGCGCCGAGCCGCTGACGAAGACGTTCGCACCGGCTGCAGCGCACTCTTTGATCGTCTCGGCGTTGATGCCGCCGTCGACCTCGATATCGATGTCGTGACCGCCCGCATCGACCATCTGCTTGACCGCTTCGATCTTGGCGACGAGGGGGATGTAGGTCTGGCCCCCGAAGCCGGGGTTGACGGTCATGATCAGCACATGGTCGGTGACGTCGAGGACGTGCTGGATCGTGTCGGCCGGGGTGTGCGGGTTGAGCACCACGCCGGACTTTGCCCCCAGCTTTTGGATGTTGTCGAGCGAGCGGTGGAGGTGGGTGCACGCCTCGGCGTGCACCATGACGACCTCACATCCAGCGTCGACGTAGAGCGGTGCCATCTCGTCGGCGTTCACGACCATCAGATGGGCCTCGAACATGATGTCGGCAAAGGAGCGACAGCTCTTCACGATGTCGGGACCGATGGTGAGGTTGGGCACGAACACGCCGTCCATCACGTCCCAGTGGATTCGGTCGCACCCGGCAGCCTCGAGGGCGGCGATCTCATCGCCGAGACGGGCGAAGTCGGCGGGCAGAACAGATGGACTGATTTCGATCGGGCGCATCACGACGCGACCCTACCCGAGTCACCTGTCGACGGTTCGACCGATCAGGCTGGTTTCGGGTGGGCGCTGGATACCGTTTGCTCCGTGGAACTCCGCGTGACGGCGACATCGCGTGACGGGGCCGGGGTGGCCCGAGCCGAGGACGGACGAGTCGTCTTCGTCGAAGGAGCGCTCCCGGGCGAGTCGGTGACCGCCGAGGTCGTGCGTATCGACAAGCGCTGGTCGCGAGCCCGTGTGGTGACAGTGCTCGAGCCGTCACCCGATCGGGTGCCGGTGCCGTGTGCACACCAGCTGGAAGGGTGCGGTGGCTGCGACCTGTTGCACGTCACTCCTGACGCCCAGCTGACGATGAAGACCGCAATGGCGATCGATCAGCTCGCTCGGGCTGGGGTCGAGGTGCCCGACCCGACGATGCGGCGCCTGGTCGGCGACCAGGGGCGCACGACAATCCGTGCCGCTGTCCACGACGGCCGGGCCGGTTATCGGTCCCGTGGCTCTCACGACGTGGTGGTGCCCGACGAGTGCGACGCCGTCGACCCGTTGGCCGAGGAGTTGCTCGTCGACGGGCGCTATCCAGGTTCGGGCCGGGTGCTGATCCGAGTCGGCAACCGAACCGGCGACCGGATGGTGGTCGTCGAGCGCGACACGTTCGACGTGTCTGTACCGGACGACGTTGTCGTCGTTTCGGAGGCGCAACTCAAGAAGGGCAGGCGGGCGTGGATCCATGAAGAGATCGACGGCCGTCGACTTCGGGTGAGCGCCAATGCCTTCTTCCAGAATCGCCCGGCCGGCTGCGATGCCCTCGTCGACGAGGTGCGTTCGATGATCGAGGGTGCCCCGGAGGGTCATCTCGTCGACGCCTATGCCGGTGTCGGGTTGTTCTCGGCGACGGTCGGTCGCAACCGTCCGGTGATCGCGATCGAGCGGGGCCGTGACTCGGTCGCTGACGCTCGCATCAACCTGACCGCCCGTGAGGCCAGGATCGTGAAGGCCGACGTCGAGCGTTGGCGCCCCTCGCCGGCTCCCGTTGTGGTTGCCGACCCCGCTCGCGAAGGCCTGGGGAAGCGGGCGGTGAAGACCTTGTTGCGAGCCGACCCTTCCGTACTTGTCCTCGTTAGTTGCGACCCGTCCTCGTTTGGCCGCGACGCTGCCCTGCTGCTCGACGCTGGTCTGCATGTCGATCGATGGACCGTGCTCGACATGTTCCCGGGTACGAGTCACGTCGAGACGGTCGCCCGGTTCACCCGCTGAACGATCTCGCCTGAATCAGCCCAGCGGGAATGGTGTTGGCGCCGTCAATTCCCCGGCGGGCACCATGCGACGCAGCCGCCAGGCACCAGCGGAGTCCCGAGCCATCGTGACGTCGAGCGCGTTCTCACCCACGGTCACCGCGAACGTGATGGCTTCCCCGATCCCGACATCCTGGGCGATCGTCAGGGTTTCGCTCGCAATGGGCTCGGCATCGGTGACGTCGACCGGGAAGCCGGCGGTATCGAGTCGGGTGTCGAGCAACATCGCAACGAGACCGTGGTCGCGTGAGATCGATGGTGGTAGTTGCTCTGCGGCGCCGCGCTGACCGGTCTCGTCGAGGAGCAGATACAGCGAGACGTAATCGCCGAGTCCGACGAGCGTCACGATCGTGTCGAGGAGTTCCTGCGGTGAATCGTTGGGGAGCGTGCTGCGCCAGATGTCGCGGGGTTCGAGGTTCCGGGAGGGTGAGTCGACCGTCGGTGTTCCGCTGAAGGGGATCTGAAGGGGTGTGCCGTTGGCGAGTCGGGCTGAGCGGATACGCCAACGCTCGTCGGAGGTCGGGGCGAGTTCGAAGACGACGTCGCTGCCGTTGGAGGAGAGGATGCCTTCGACGACCGCGCCGAACTGATCCGACGTTCGCAGGGTGAGCCCCTCGGCACCCGAGGCAAGATCGACGATGAACCCGCCGTTGGTCATCGCCTCTTCCATCGCCATCTCGAAGACACGCATCCCGTCGAGGAAGTGGTCGCCTTTGCGTTCGATCGCCATCCGGGCCACAGCCGCCGGTTCGGCGTTCGGTGTGATGAGGCCGGTGAGGTTGTTCTCGTTGACCGCAGTGCTCACCGCCCGTTGCGCATCGGGGTGCAGAATCAGCGCCGCAGCGATGTAGTCGCGCCGAACGAACGCCGAGATGAACTCATCGACGGCCGCCTCGGGACCGCTCAGGTCGAGATCCTCGTAGGTGCGTGGCGGCGTGAAGGTCGACTCGACCTGTTGTGTGTCGTCACCGCCACCACCACCGCAGGAGGCGGTGACGAGAGCGAGGATCAACACGAGCAGGGTCCAACGACGCACCGGCGCTCGCACGGCGCAGACGGTACCGCGCGACGGCATGGCGTGCGTCAGCTTGCGAGGGCGCTCGGGTCGAAGAGGCGCTCGATCAACTCATCGGCGACCGGCCCGTAGTCCTCGTGAAGGGCAACCGTGCGGTGTGCGCGGTGGCGGAACGGCTCGACGAAGCGGTCGTGCATCGGCGCCACCGTCTCAGCGAACTGGCGTCGCACGTCGTCGGGCTCGCGTCCTCGTTCGGCGATATCGCGTTTGATGCGACGCTCGAGTCGGACGTCTTCGGGCACGTCGAGATACACGGCGAGGTCAAGGCGATCGGCGATCTCTTCGAAGCTCAGCAAGAGGATGCCTTCGATGATGACGATCGAGCGGGGCTCGACGATCGTGACCTCAGCGGTGCGGGTGTGGGTCGCGAAGTCATAGACCGGCGCAGCAATGCGCTCGCCGGCTCGAAGCGCCTCGACGTCGGCAGCGAAACGTTCGTGGTCGAGTGAGTCGGGGTGGTCGTAGTTGACCAGCGACCGGTCGGCAGGGGAGAGATGGCCCTGGTCGCGGTAGTAGGCGTCGAAGGCGAGGACCGACACCTGGTCAGGGCCGAGACGTTCGAGGAGGTGGCGGGTGAGGGTGGTCTTCCCGGCTCCGCTGCCGCCACAAATTCCGCACGTCCTCGTCACGGACGGTCAAGGTACCAATGTCGCGGCTTGCCTTCACCCCGTGGACGACCGATTCGGTACCAGAACGTGCCAAGCTCCCGTCATGGAGTCCCAGCGCACCCCGTCGAGCCGCGGTGAGATCGCCCCGTTCTTCGTGATGGAAGTCATGCGAGCTGCGGAGGAACGCGAACTCGCGGGCGGTCAGGTGTTGCATCTCGAGGTCGGTCAGCCGTCCACACCGGCTCCGGCCGGGGTCATCGAGGCCGCTCACCGTGCACTCGACGAGGACGTTCTCGGGTATACGACCGCTGCGGGCACGCCGGAGCTCCGTGCCCGTGTCGCTCGCCACTACGACGAGTGGTATGGCGTCGAGGTGGATCCCGATCGGTTGATGTTCACCGTCGGCGCGTCGGGTGCATTCGTTGCTGCGTTCCTCGCCGCGTTCGATGTCGGTGATCGGGTCGTCGTCCCGTCGCCTGGCTACCCCTGCTACCGCAATGCGCTTGAGGCGCTCGGTTGTGAGGTTGTCGAAATGCCCACAACGCTCGAGACCCGCTTCCAACCCACGGTCGAACTCCTCGATCGCGTCGTCGCTGACGGCGGCCCGATTGCCGGTCTCGTCCTCTCGTCGCCGTCGAACCCCACGGGAACGATGCTCGACATCGACCGGATGGCCCAGATCACCTCGTGGTGCCGGGCCAACGGTGTCTGGTTCGTGAGCGATGAGATCTATCACGGCCTGTCGTACGGCGAGCCCGCTCCGACAGCGTTGCAGTTCGATCACGATGCGATCGTGATCAACAGTTTCTCGAAGTACTTCTCGATGACCGGGTGGCGGCTGGGGTGGTTGGTGATGCCCGAGGATCTGCGGGAGTCGCTCACGCGAATCGGCCAGAACGTCACGATCTCCGCGCCGACCCTCTCACAGCTCGGTGCGATCGCTGCCTTCGACTGTCACGACGAGTGTGAGGCCAATGTTGCCCGCTATGCGACGAATCGCACGGTTGTGCTCGATGGTCTGCGAGCGGCCGGTTTCGACGACCTCGCCCCGGCCGACGGCGCCTTCTACGTGTGGGCCGGCATTGATCATCTGATCGAGTCGGGGCGCACGACTGACAGCCAGGCGCTGTGCGCGAGCTGGCTCGACGAGCTCGGTCTCGCCTCGACTCCCGGGGTCGACTTCGACCCGACGCGAGGTCACCGGTTCGTGCGCTTCTCGTTCGCTGGCTCAACCGAGGATTGTGCCGAGGCGATGCGTCGCCTGAAAGACTGGACGATGTCATGACTGAACCAGACCGATTCCACCCGACTTCGTTCACCACGATCACGGTCGAGATCGATGAGGGCGCCAAGGTCGCCGTCGTCACGCTCGATCGACCCGAGGCCTACAACGCTTTCAGTCCCACCATGCAGGAGGAGTTGAAGTCCACGTGGCGGGCGTTCCGAAGCGACGATCGGGTCAACGCGATCGTGCTCACCGCCGCCGGCGACACGTCGTTCTGTGTCGGCATCGATCGAAACGAGGCCGAGTTCACCAACATGGCAGGTGACTCGCGTCTGTACGGCACGTCGAACAACTTCATGTACGACGATCCGGGTGACGACCTCGGGCCGAAATCGTGCGACCTCTGGAAACCGGTGATCTGTGCGGTCAACGGCATGGCGTGCGGGGGAGCGTTCTACATGCTCGCCGAGAGCGACATCATCATCGCTGCCGACCACGCCACCTTCTTTGATCCGCATGTCACCTATGGCATGGCGGCTGTCTACGAGCCGATGAAGATGCTGCAGTACATGCCGCTCGGTGAGGTGCTTCGCATGACGCTCCTCGGCAACCACGAGCGCATGTCGGCGGCAACAGCCCACCGCATCGGCCTCGTGAGTGAGGTCTGCCCGGCGGACGAGCTTATGGAACGCGCTCGGTGGGTGGCCGATGCGATCGCCTCACAGCCCGCAGTCGGCGTTCAGGCATCGCTGCGATCGATCTGGGCGGCGAACGACCTCGGTACCAAGCAGGCGCTGTCGATGGGGCCATCGCTGCTGACCACCGGTTTCGACATGACCGGTATGGAGGAGGGCAACGCCGCCTTTTCCTCGGGGAAGCGGATCGACCCTCGGACCCGCTGAGGCGGAGTCAGCCCTGGATTCTGGCCCGAGCCGCAGCCGATTTGTCGAGCCAGGTCTGGGCGATGAAGACGCCGTTGACTTCGACACCGGCGCCACCGCCGGCAGCAGCGCCGCCGCCGGCGCTCTCGGCTGGAGCGTTCGCTGCCGCTTCGGCGGCCTTGGCCGCCTCCTCGGCCTCGCGCTCGCGAGCCACGACGAAGACGTCGTAGTCCTTGGCGCTGACCAGAGAGGTGTGGTCGACGTGGCCGATGGCGTTGCCGTCGGGGAACCGGACCCAGTAGCGCTTCCAGGTCATGCCGTTGGCCACCGCCACCTTGCCCTGAGATCCCGCGGGATACCCCGAGATGTCGTCGACAAGGCGGACCTTGGCGCCGCGCTTGAAGGTCGAAGCCTGGAGTTCAGCAGTGGAAGGCACAGGGGGAATCTAGCGGCCGATGTCGCAGGGGGGCGACATCGACGGGACGGGATCGGATCCTCTGGGATCGGGTGAGAGGCGCGGTCTAGAGTCCGGCGATGGCTGCCTCCGCCACCTTGTTCGCCGACGCGTTCTCCGAGGACCCGTGGTGGTGGGGTGACGCCCCACCGGTGGCGTACGACGCCCATCCGCCGACGGGCTCCGACGTGGTGGTCGTCGGTGGTGGTTACGCCGGATTGAGCTGTGCCACCGAGCTGGCACTCGCCGGTCGTTCTGTCACCGTGCTCGACATCCGCCGTATCGGCGAGGGTGCATCGGGGCGCAATGCCGGACTCGTCTCGGGTCGGGCCGGAATCTCCAAGATGATCGATCTCGAGGCCTACGTCGGACCCGATCGGGCGGCGGCGATCCTCAACGAGGCTGACGAGGCCTATGTTCATTTCCAGCAACTCGTCGACACTCACGCACCCGGAGCGTTCCAGGACCGCGGCCGTTTCGTCGCTGCCCGTTCGAAGGCGGCCTTCCGCAAGCTCGAGAAGAAGTACGAGGAGTACCGCGACAGTGGCGAGGGTTCCGGGGTGACACTGATCCAGCCCGGCGACGAAGGCCGATTCGTTACCACCGACGCCTTCCACGGCGGGATGGCGGCGAGCGCGGCCGGTCTGGCTCACCCCGCAATGTTCGTCGACGGCCTCCGTCGCCGAGCCGAGGCCGCCGGAGTGTCGATCCACACGGGCATCCGGGTGACCGACATCGACTCGAGCGGCGTCGGTCCGCACACGATCACGGTCGCCTCGGGATCCGGCACGGCACGCGGCCACCGGCGGATCGCTGCAGGCGATGTCGTGATCGCCACCAACGGCTACACCGATCGGGTCGCGCCGTGGCATCGGGAACGCATCGTCCCGATGTCGTCGACGATCCTGGGACTCGAACGACTTGGTCGGGAACGGGTCGAGGCGCTCCTCCCGGCGATGACCGCCGTGATCGACACCAACCGGGTGATCGTCTACGCCCGTCCCACCCCGGATGGTGAGGGGATCCTGTTCGGGGGACGAGCTCGCTTCCGTCCTGTTTCGACGGCGACATCGGCTCGGATTCTTCACGACCAGATGCTCGAGATCTTCCCGACGCTCGCCGATGTGAAGATCACCAACGCATGGTCGGGGTTGATGGCGTTCACGGCGGACTATCTCCCCAAGCTGGGGGTGCGTGATCGGGTGCATTACGTGCTTGGTTGCAACGGTGGCTCCGGGGTGGTGTTGATGCCGTGGCTTGGTCGAGCGGTCGGGCGTCGTATTGCCGGCACCGACGATCCGACCCAGCCGATGTCGTCGCTCGCCGGGATTCCCTATGAGCGTCAGCTGCTGGGCGAGCACACCTCGAAGCTCGTGGCCGCGGCTGGGGTGTGGTACGGCTTACGAGATCGGATCGACGCCGTTTGGCCGTGATCGGCTGGGGGCCGGTTTCTGACGCGCCGTCAGGATTCGGTACGGTGGAGTCACCGCCGCACTTCGGGAGCCTGACATGACACCGGATCAGCTTGACTTCGTCCCGTTCGACGCCGACAACCACTACTACGAGGCGCTTGATGCGTTCACCCGCCACGTGCCCGAAGCGATGCAGCCTCGCATCGTGCAATGGGTCGAGATGGGTGGCCGGAAGCACCACCTGGTGGGCGGCAAGCTCTCCAAGGCCGTCGCCAACCCCACGTGGGATCCGATTGCGAAACCGGGGGCGTTGCGCCCCTACTTCGAGGGCAACCCGGAGCGACTCAACCCGCTCGAGATGCTCAAGGATCGTGAACCACTGCCGGCGTATTACATGGAACCTGCGGCGCGGGTGAAGATGATCGAACAGCAGGGCCTCCAGGGCGTGTGGCTGTTCCCCACCCTCGGCGTGCTGTACGAGGAGGTCATCAAGCACGACGTTGATGCCGTGGTCATGATGATGCAGGCCTTCAACCAGTGGCTCCACGACGACTGGACGTTCAACTACGAGAACACGATCTTCGCGGCGCCCTACATTGCGCTCGGCGATGTCGACGCCGCCGCGGCGGAGGTCGACAAGGTGCTCGGGATGGGGGCCAACGTGCTCGTCATGCGTCCCGCTCCCGTCACCACCCGCACCGGTGTGGTGTCACCCTTTAATCCGATGTTCGATCCGGTATGGGCTCGCATCAATGAATCGGGCGTGCCGCTCGTGATCCATGCGGCGGACTCCGGCTACTCGTCGCAGGGTTACGCCGACGATGCCTTCTCGTCGCTTGCGGGTGGCGGTGGCGCCGGCCCGTCGCTCAAGGGGTTCGCTATCGAACGCGCGGCGCAGGACTGGTTGATCCAGGCCGTCTTCGAGAAGATCTTCGACCGGTTCCCCAACCTGCGCTTCGCCTCGATCGAGAACGGCTCGGACTTCCTTGGCCCGATGTTCCGGAAGTTCGATCAGACCGCCAAGAAGTCGTACTGGTGGTTTGACAACCATCCGGTCGACACGTTCAAGCAGCACGTTTGGGTCAATCCGTTCTGGGAAGACGACGTCGATGAGGTCGTCGAACTCATGGGTGCCGATCGG
>MDTA01073321.1_pt1 | contig 10677 bp, 16 predicted proteins | sample 811151 | NCBI WGS metagenome assembly MDTA01 (sample SAMN05326648, study PRJNA326480) | marine metagenome | isolation source: seawater | place: Indian Ocean: South | collected 2010 | reverse complement strand
CCTAAACCAGCTAGTGGAATAATTGCTTGTTTTATCATATGATTCTTTTATTAATTAGTATCACTACGATTTATAAATGAAAATAATTAGGCAAAAAAAAGACCTTGGTAAGTTAATAAATAAGATAAATTCCTTTTCTTTTATACCAACTATGGGAGGCCTTCATAAGGGACATGAAATTTTAATAAAAAAAGCCCAAAAAAAAAATAAAAATACCTTGGTCAGTATTTTTGTTAATCCTAAACAATTCAATTCAAAAAAAGATTTTTATACCTACCCAAGAAATCTGAATAAAGATGTTAAAATTTTAAAAAAACTCAAAGTGAGATACCTTTTTTGTCCAAATTATAACGATATTTTTTCGTTTAAAACAAAAAATAGAATATATATGCACCCGTTTATGAAAAAACTATGTGGAAAATACAGACCTGGACACTTTAAAGGTGTAATAGATGTTGTTAACAGATTTTTAGAATTAATAAAACCAAAATACATAATTCTTGGTAAAAAAGATTTTCAACAACTCGCTTTGATAAGAAATCATATTAAAAAAAATAATATAAAAACGATTGTTATTCCTTGCAAGACTTTAAGAGATAAAAATAATTTACCATATTCATCAAGAAATATAAATTTAACAAATTCGAATAAAGAATTGGCTTCAAAAGCTTTTAGTTTAATTAAAAAAGAAAAAGCATTTATTAAGAAAAAAAAGTTTAAAAAAATTAATCTATCAAGTATAAAAAGTAAAATTTATAAGCTTGGAATTAAAAAAATAGATTATATAGAAGCTATAAATTTAAATAGTTTCAAAAAAGCATTAAAATATAATGAAAATTTTAATATTTTTTCAGCTTTTTTTATTAATGGAGTAAGGTTGATCGATAATTTTTAATTTAAGAAAAAGTATGAGCCAATTCCTAAAAAAGATAGAAAACCAATTACATCGGTAATAGTGGTGACAAAAACACTAGAGGCTAATGCGGGATCAATATTTACTTTTTTTAAAGATACTGGCACCAATATTCCAAAAAGTCCTGCAACAATCATATTTAAAATCATAGAAATTCCAATTAAAAGTGATAGCTTAAATTCTTGAAACCATAACTGAACTATAATTGCAGTTATTATTGCAAATATAATTCCATTTAAAATTCCTATTAAAAATTCTTTGCCTACAATTTTATTAAAATTTCCAGACGACAATTCTTTTGTAGCAATTGCCCTAATAGTTACAGCTAAAGTTTGCATTCCTGCGTTTCCGCCCATTGAAGCTACTATCGGCATTAAGAAAGCTAAAGCGACCATTTGTTCAATGGAGGCCCCAAATTTACTTATAACCCAAGTTGCTAATAAAGCCGTGAAGAGATTAAGCAAAAGCCAATTAAATCTTCTTTTTGTTTTGATAATAACACTGTCAGTTATTTCCTCATCTCCTACTCCTGCTAATCTAAGGACATCTTCTTCAGCTTCTTCCTGCACCACTGTCACTACATCATCGGCTGTTATCATACCTACAAGTTTGTTATTTTTATTTACAACCCCAGCAGAGACTAAATTATAATTTTCAAATGTATGACCAACTTCTTCTTTATCCATGTTAACTGATATTAAAACAGGCATTTCTCTCATAATAGAACTCATTTTTTTTTCTCTAGGTGTTCTTAGAACTCGAGATGATGGTACTATTCCTATGGGTTTAAAATCATTATCAACGACAAAAATTTCTAAAAATTCTTCAGGTAAATCTTTGCTTTCTCTTAAATAATCAATAGTTTGACCAACTGACCAATCGCTTGGAACTGCTGTAAATTCTCGTTGCATAATTCTTGCAGCAGAATCTTCAGGATAACTTAGGCCTTCCTCTAAGATAAATCGATCTTTTGGTGGAAGTTTATCTAGTACAGTATTTTTTTTATCTTGATTTAAGTTTTCAATTATTGAAATTGCATTATCAGACTCTAATCTTTTAAGTATCTTAGCTATTGAGTCAGTTGATAATAATTGCAAAATTTCTGCTTGTATAGACTCATTTATTTCAACAAATATTTCTGGATCTATGTCAAATTCTTCAATTTCAATTAATTTTGCCCTAGTTTCAGATGACAAATTTTCTATCAAATTTGCTACATCGGATGGATGAAGATCGGCTAATGTTTGATTAATAAATTTGATGTCAGAAGTTTTAATTTTTTCACTAAATATGCTAAGAAACTCCTTATTGAAGTCAAAGTTTACATTTTTTCCACCTAAAGATTTAACTAAACTCATAAATATCCTTGATTTCTTTTTTGAGACTATTAGTTCATAAAATGGTAAAATTCAAATTAAATGAGCATTGAGGTTAAAATAAGCAAATATCCAGTACTTTATGAAAAGGCTATGAATACTCTCGAAAAAAGGGTCGATGCCGTCAAAAAAGGTGATAAAAAAGAATTATTATGGATTTTAGAACACCCTATTACTTATACAGGTGGAATTAGATCAAAAGAAAATGAGATTTTAGATAAAAGTATAAGAGTTATCAAAACTAATAGAGGGGGTAAAATTACTCTTCATAATCCTGGACAAAAAATAATTTACTTTGTGATTAATTTAGATAAAAGAAAAAAAGATATTAGAAAATTTGTAAAAGTAGTGGAAAATAGTGTAATTGCATTTTTAAAGATATACAATATCAAAGGTAAAACGGATAATAAAAATATTGGTATTTGGGTTAATAACAAAAAAATTTCAGCAATTGGTATTAAAGTAAAAAAGTGGATCGCTTTTCATGGTTGCTCTATTAATATAAATAATGACTTGAAATTATATGAAAAAATTATTCCATGTGGTTTAGATAACAAAAAGGTAACTTCAATTAAAGAGCTAGGAGTAAATAACCCTAAACTTGTCGACCTAAACTTAAAAAAGATTTTTTTAAAAAATCTTTCAAAAATATAGTTGAATTTTTTTTTTAAATTCAAAGTCTAAATCAGCTTGAAATGTAAATTTTTTTTCATTTTTTATAAATTTCAATTGATAAGAATGTAACATCAAAATTTTTTCACTTTTCGACCTTTTTTTATGAACATAGTATTTATTATCACCAATTATAGGGAAGCCTCTTAAAAATAATTGTTTTCTCAACTGATGTTTTCTGCCAGTTTTTGGATCTAGTTCTAAAAATGAAAACCTGCCATTAGATTTTAAAATTTTAACAAAAGTTGTAGCTTTAAGTTTTATTTTTTTATTGTTCTCAAAATATTCAAGATAATCTTCCATTTTCTTTGTTTTTTTTGGAAATTCTCCTATTACAATTGCAAGGTATGTTTTATGAATTTTTCTAAGTCTAAATAAAGATGTAAAAAATTGAGCGGTTTCTCTATTTTTTGCAATTAAAAAGACTCCGGATGTGTCTTTGTCTAGTCTATGTACTATATAAGGTTTTGCATGCTCAAAACTTTTAGTTTTTTTTAAAATATCAATAATGTTCCGTAAGTTTTTAGTGCCAGATTGTACTGGCAAACCTCTAGGCTTATTTATTGCTACATAGTCATCATTGTTATGTATGATAAGATTTTCTATCTTATTACTCTCTTTAATTGATGGAAAATATTTAATTTTTTTTTTTAAATTTGTTGGTTTGTATTTTGATAAATTATAAATTAATATTTTGTCACCCTCCTTTAGTCGGTAAGATGAGAGTATTTTTTTATTATTTACCTTAATTTTATTAGTTCTTAATAATTTTTGAATTAATGAATTTGGAATGTTGATTATTTCACTTCTGAGCCATTTATCAAAACGAATATTTTCATTTTTTTTTTGAATTGTAAACTGATCTGGCATGTAAAGATGTTTACTTACTTGCTGCCCGTGCCGGTTCTTGCTTTTTCTTTTCTTTGTTATCTACTTTTTTTGGTTTATCAACTTTTTTTGCTTCAACATTTCTATCTACCAACTCTATTACTGCCATTGGAGCGTCATCTCCCGTTCTAAATCCAGCTTTTAATACTCTAGAATAACCACCATTTCTCTTGTTATATCTTTTTGATAATTCATTAAATACCTTCTTTACAGAAGATTGATTTTGTAATTTAGAAAAAAGTTTTTTTTTATTGTTTAAATCATTTTTTTTTCCAATAGTTATTACTTTATCAATTTGGGGTTTAAGTTCTTTAGCTTTTGGAAGTGTTGTTATAATTTGCTCATATTTAATCAAAGAATTAAGCATATTTTTAAACAAAGCTTTTCTGTGTTCTGATGTTTTGTTAAGTTTTCGATAACCAATATTATGTCTCATTAATAATTATTTTCCTCTAGTTTTTTGGACATTTCAGCAATATTGTCTGGTGGCCAATTAGGAATTTCCATGCCAAGATATAAAGACATAGTACTTAAAACTTCTTTGATTTCATTTAATGATTTTCTACCAAAGTTAGGTGTTCTTAGCATTTCTGGCTCAGTTTTTTGGACTAAATCACCTATATAAATTATGTTATCATTTTTTAGGCAATTCATCGATCTAACAGATAACTCCAATTCTTCAACTCTTTTAAGTAAATTTTTATTAAACTCTGGTTCACTAGATTTTACCTCTTTTACAATTTCTTTAGGGTCTTCAAAATTTACAAACATAGACAGTTGGTCTTGAAAGATTCTTGCAGAATAAGCGATTGCATCTTCAGCCGCTACAGTTCCATTTGTTTCAACATTCATTACTAACTTGTCGTAGTCAAGAGCGCTACCAGCTCTAGTATTTTCTATTGAAAAAGACACTTTTTTAACTGGACTAAAAAGTGAGTCAATAGAGATTAAACCTAAAGGGCTTTCTTCTGATCTGTTTTTCGGAGCAGGCACGTATCCCTTACCAGAATTTACAAATAATTCCATGTGAAAGTTAGTTTTTTCATCAACGTTGCATATTGTTTGTTCCGGATTTAAAATTTCTACATCTGGGACTAAAGTAATATCTTTCGCTTTAACTTCTTTTGGTCCTTTAACATCCAAAATAATTTTTTTAGAACTTGTTGAATTGCATTTAATTGCTAGATTTTTTACATTTAAAACAATATCTGTTACATCTTCTCTAACTCCTTTTATAGACGAAAATTCGTGTAAAACGCCATCAATTTGTAAAGCTGTGACTGCAGCTCCTTGAATAGATGACAATAAAATTCTTCTCAACGAGTTTCCAATAGTTTGTCCAAATCCTTTTTCAAGTGGCTCTGCTATAACTTTAGCTACAGATTTATCATCGCTACTAGTTATGTTTAATTTATTTGGTTTGATTAAATCTTTCCAATTTTTATCTATTACATTTGTTCCCGACTGCATTAAACTCTCCTTTTTTTTGGTGGTCTTGTGCCATTATGTGGCATTGGCGTGGTATCTTTTATTGAAATAATCTTAAATCCTCTTGATTGTAATGATCTTAATGCGGTTTCTCTACCAGAACCCGGTCCTTTAACTTGTACTGTTAAAGTTCTTAAACCCATCTCATAGGCTTTTGCTCCTGCATCGTCAGCTGCTACTTGAGCTGCATAAGGAGTAGATTTTCTTGAACCTTTAAAACCTTTTGCACCAGCTGATGACCAAGAAATCACATTTCCTGTTTCGTCAGCAATGGAAATAATAGTATTGTTAAATGTTGAGTTAACAAAAGCTATTCCAGAAGTAATATTTCTTTTAACTTTCTTTTTTTTCTTAAACTGAGTTTCTTTTTTTTTTGTATCTAAATTGTTATCAGAAACTTGCTTTTCAACGTTTTTTTTATTCATGACTATTTTTTAAGTGGAGTTAATTTTTTTCCAGCTATAGCTATTGCTTTTCCTTTTCTTGTCCTTGCGTTACAATGAGTTCTTTGCCCTCTAACTGGTAATTTTTTTTTATGTCTGCTTCCTCTGTAGGTTGCTAAATCTACCAACCTTTTTATATTTACAGAAATTTCTCTTCTTAAATCTCCCTCAACTTTATGATTACCGTCAATATACTCTCTTATTTTTAAAACTTGTTCTTCTGACAACTGATTTACTCTTGTGTTTTCAGAAATATTTAATTTTTTACAGATTTTTTTGGAAGAATATAAACCTATGCCGTGAATGTAGGTTAATGCAATACTAACAACTTTGTTTTGTGGAATATTTATTCCTGCTATCCGAGCCATATTATAAAGGGTTTTATTCTAAATGGGCTATTTATATGGCGTTATTAATTAATGTCAACCCTATATAAGTGAAATAATATCGCTAATTTCTTTGTTTATTTGATCAATAGACTTTTCTCCATCGATCACTTTAAGTAAATTCAATTTTTTATAATAATCAATCACAGGTTCAGTTGATTTTTCATAAGTCTCATATCTTTTAATTGCAATTGCTTCTTTATCATCGGTCCTATTCTCTTGAGTTCGTCTTTCCGAAATTCTTTTTTTTATAGTTTCTAGAGTTACAGAAAGTTTTAAAACTAAATCTATTTTCTGATTATACTTATATAATAAATTATCCAAATTTTTTGCTTGTTTTAAATTTCTCGGGTAGCCATCAAAAATAATTTTATTTTGATACTGATTATCTGATATTATTTTTTCAATTAAATCTGAAACAATTTGATCAGATACTAAAGCTCCTGAATTAATTACTGATGAAATGTTCTTGCCGATCTCTGTGTTCTTTAACATTTCTCTTCTTAAAAATTCTCCAGTTGATAATTGAAATAAATTAAATTTTTTTGCAATGAACTTAGATTGAGTACCTTTTCCAGCTCCTGGTGGTCCAAAAATAACTAAGTTCATTATATTATTTCCCGAATTTTGCCTTTTTAATTAAAGATTCGTACTGTGAACTCATAAGTCTTGTTTGAACTTGGGTCACTGTATCCATTGCAACTACAACAACTATTAAAATTGATGTTCCGCCCAAATAAAAAGGAATAGGATATCTAGCAATTAAAAACTCGGGCATTAAACATACAACAGTAAGATATGCTGCACCAATAGTTGTCAATCTAGTTAGGATAGTCTCAATATATTCAGCTGATCTTTCGCCGGGTCTTATTCCAGGTATATACCCGCCATATTTTCTCAAATTTTCTGCAGTTTCTTTTGGATTAAAAACTATTGAAGTATAAAAAAATGAGAAGAAAATTATTCCTGATGCGTATAATAACATGTATAGAGGTTGGCCTTGAGTAAACAAAGAAGAAACATTAATAAATAAATCAGACTCTGCAAAACCAAAATTGCTTATTGTAATTGGTAGTAATAACAATGCAGAGGCAAAAATTGCTGGTATCACTCCAGCGGTATTAATTTTTAATGGTAAATGAGAAGACTCACCACCATAAATTTTATTTCCCATTTGCCTTTTAGGGTAATTGATTAATATTTTTCTTACAGCTCTCTCGAAGAATACAATAAACAACACTGTAATTATAACTAATAAAAAGATTCCTACTATCATTACAGCAGATAATGCTCCAGTTCTACCTAACTCAAAAGTTGAAGCTAGAGCTCTCGGAATCTCAGCTACAATCCCAGAAAATATTATTAATGAAATTCCATTACCTATTCCTCTTAAAGTAATTTGTTCTCCTAACCACATTAAAAAAGTTGTGCCGGCAACTAAAGAAATTGTTGTGGTCACTCTAAAATATAAACCTGGTTCAGTTACTAAATTACCTGCATTTTCAATACCAACAGCAACACCATAGCCTTGCAGTCCCGCGATTAAAACTGTTCCATATCTCGTTATTTGGGTTATTTTTTTTCGTCCAATTTCGCCTTGTTCTTTTAAATTTTTAAAATAGTCTGATGTACCAGTTAATAATTGCACTATAATTGATGATGAAATGTATGGCATTATTCCTAGTGCAAAGATTGCCATTCTTGTTACTGCGCCACCAGAAAACATATTAAACATTCCCAAAAGACCTTTTTGGCTAGCAGACATAACTTCTTTTAAGGCTTCCGGGTCTATCCCAGACAAAGGAATATAGGTGCCCAATCTATAAACTATAAGTAAAAAAATTGTAAAAAATATTCTGTTTTTTAGATCTGTTGCGTGACTGAATGCACCTGGATTTAGACTTTCGCTAGACATATTTTTTTAATTTTTTATTAAGGTTAGTTTTCCACCAATTTTTTCAATTTTTTCTTTAGCTTGTTTTGAAACAAAATTTACAGACATATTTATTTTATTTTTAATATCACCTTTTCCTAAAATCTTTAATTTATTAAATTTTTTTGAAACAATATTTTTGCTTTGAAGAGTTTTTAGATCAATGTTGTTTTTTGGTTCAATTTTTTTTTTATCAAAAATACTTTGGATGCTTGATAGGTTCAAAACCGCAATGCTAGATTTTCTGATTGATTTGAATCCTCTTTTGGGTAGTCTTCTAAATAGCGGCATTTGTCCACCCTCAAAACTTTTGATTGCCACACCAGATCTAGATTTTTGACCTTTATGTCCTCTTCCAGAGGTTTTGCCTTTACCGGAGCCGATACCTCTCCCTGGGCGTATCTTCTTTTTGTTGGTTTTAACTAGATTATTTAGTTTCATAATTATTTGTTCTCTCTTTTCGAAACAATTTCTGAAATCTTTTTTCCTCTAATGTTTGATAGAATTTTAGGTGAAATTTGAGATTTAAGTCCATTGACACAAGCTTTTAAAACGTTGTGTGGATTTGCAGAACCTAAAGATTTTGCAACCACATCCTGGATCCCTAAAACCTCACACACAGATCTTATGGCTCCGCCTGCTATTATTCCTGTCCCAGCCGGAGCGGATCTTAAGAAAACCTTTCCAGAGCCATTCTTCCCTTTAACATCGTGGTGTAAAGTTCTTCCGTCTTTTAGTGGTATTTTCACTTGATTTCTTTTTGCAACTTCGGTGGCTTTTTTAATTGCGTCTGGTACCTGTTTAGATTTTCCTTGGCCTATACCTATTGAACCTTTTTGATTACCCACAACAACAAGAGCGGCAAAACCAAATCTTCTTCCACCTTTAACAACTTTTGTTATTCTATTTATTGCAACTAGTTTTTCTTTATATTCTGTTTCAATCATTTAAATTTTAATCCCGTTTTTTCTTAAAGAATCTGCTAAAGCTTTAATCCGACCGTGGTATTTGTAACCACCTCTGTCAAAATATACTTTATCAATTTTTTTCTCTTTTGCTCTTTTAGCTAATAATTCTCCTAAAATATTAGATAACTCCATCTTTTTTGATTTAGATTTTTTTAGCTCTTTTTCAGTAGATGATGCAGATACTAAAGTTTTTCTGATATTATCGTCTATAATTTGTGCTGATATATTTTTAGCTGATTTGAATACAGATATTCTTAACTTATTTGTATTGACATCTCTAAGTTTTTTTCTGTTTCTTATTTTTCTTTTTGTAGCTGTGCTAATTTTTTTCATTTATTTCTTCTTTCCTTCTTTTCTCAAAACGTATTGATTTCTTTCTTTAATCCCTTTTCCCTTGTATGGCTCAACAGGTTTAAGAGATTTTATATCAGAAGCTATTTTTGAAACTAATTCCTTATCAACTCCGTTAATTTTAATTACCGTCTGTTTTTCTACTTGAATTTTAACATCTTTTGGAAATTTAAAATTCACATCATGGCTAAATCCTATTTGTAAATTTAAGGTGTCTCCCTTTAAATTAGCCCTAAATCCAACACCATTCAATTCTAAAATCTTTTCATGACCATTCGATACTCCAATTACTGCGTTATTAATAAGGCTTCTATAAGTACCCCAAAGTAATTGGGTTTTATGGTCTGCCTCTTTAGTCTTTGGCAAAATTTGAAACTCATTTTTTTCATTAATTTTTGAGGAAAACATCTTTTCATTAATAAATAAAACTTTTGTTCCCTTTGGTCCAGAAACAGTGATCTTATCACCTTCAATTTTGATAGTGGTTTCTTTAGGTAATAATATATTTTTTTTTCCTATCTTTGACATTAAAATACCTTACAAATTATCTCTCCGCCCACATTATTTTTTCTTGCATCAATATCGGACATAACTCCTTGTGATGTAGAAATTATTGCCATACCCAAACCGTTTTGAATTTTAGGTATACTAGTAGCCCTTGAATAAACTCTTCTTCCTGGTTTTGAAATTCTTTTTATCTCTTTTATAACAGGAGAACCCTCATAATATTTAAGGTTAACCTTTAAAATTTTTTTATCCTTGTCATTATTATCGAGATAAAAATTATTAATATATCCCTCTGTTTTTAATATTTCTAAAATTTTTGTTCGAAATTTCGAAGCAGGTATGTTAACCGAGTTTAAATTTCTCATTTGTCCATTTCTTATTCGTGTAAACATATCTCCTATTGGGTCAACTAAAGTCATAATCCTCCTACCAACTTGATTTTATTATTCCCGGTATTTTTCCAGCTGATGCCATATCTCTTAAGGCTATCCTAGAAATTTTTAGTTTTCTGTAATATCCATGTGGTCTACCTGATATTCCACATCTGTTTCTAATTCTCACTTTTGATGAGTTTTTAGGTAGTTTGTCTAATTTTAATTGTGCAGCAAATCTCTCCGCTAATTCAAGTTTTTTATTCATAATAATCTTTTTAAGTTTAGCTCTCTTCTTTTCATATCTGTTTGCCATCTTAATTCTTTTTAGGTTTTTTTGTATTGCACTTGTTTTAGCCATATTTGCCTCAGTTTTTTTTG
>MDTA01053389.1_pt1 | contig 10677 bp, 9 predicted proteins | sample 811151 | NCBI WGS metagenome assembly MDTA01 (sample SAMN05326648, study PRJNA326480) | marine metagenome | isolation source: seawater | place: Indian Ocean: South | collected 2010 | reverse complement strand
CTCAACCTTGTTGGGCGTTGGAGATGACGCTGCTGTAATCGACCCCATGGGAAAGAGGTTGGTGGTTTCAACTGATCTTCTTGTGGAAGGAGTTCACTTTGATTTGAGCTATGCGCCACTAAAGCATTTGGGTTATAAAGCAGTTATAGCTAACCTGTCAGACATCTGTGCGATGAATGCTCTACCAACCCAAATCGTTGTTGGGCTAGGCATCTCTAACAGGTTCTCTGTAGAGGCTCTAGAGGAGCTATACGTAGGAATGAAGCTAGCTTGCGAGCTATATGAAGTAGACCTTGTTGGAGGCGATACAACATCTTCGCCGTCGGGATTAAGCCTGAGCATAACAGCAATGGGCCTTGTAGATGCTGATAAAATTGTTACTAGAAGCGGGGCAAAGGCAGGCGACTTGTTGGTTGTCTCTGGAGAGCTAGGCTCAGCATATATGGGGCTACAGGTACTTGAGCGTGAAAAATCAGTATTCAATGAGGCGCCTACAGCTCAGCCTGAGCTAGAGGACCACGCTTACATTTTAGAGCGTCAGCTTAAGCCAGAAGCTAGAACAGACATTGTTAGAGAGCTATCAGATTTGGGTGTTAAGCCTACGAGCATGATAGATATTTCTGACGGGCTTGCCTCTGAGTGCATGCACCTAATGGCCGCAAGTTCTGTTGGGGTTAGAGTTTATGAGGAGAAACTACCTATTGACCAGAAAACTTACGACACAGCCAGAGCATTTAACCTGGACCCTACTCTATGTATGCTTAGCGGGGGGGAGGACTACGAACTTTTATTTACCATTTCTCCTGACGACTACGAAAAGCTAAGGAACCACCCTAAGCTTTCATTTATTGGCCACATGGTTGAGAACCCGTCTGAGAGAATAATGGTTACTAAAAGCGGATCAGAAGTTGAGCTTAAAGCTCAAGGCTGGGACGGAATAAACAAGAACAATGGCTAATCGCATTACTGAGTTGTTTGGCATCAAATACCCGCTCATTCAGGGCGGGATGGTATGGTGCGCTGGATGGGAGCTTGCATCTTCTGTCAGCAATGCAGGAGGCTTAGGCATTATTGGTGCTGGAAGCATGTATCCAGAGATACTCAGGGATCAAATAGCAAAGTGTAAGGAGGCAACAGATAAGCCTTTTGCTGTAAACGTACCGCTTCTCTACCCAGCTGTAGAGGAGCACATGAAATCAATTATCGACTTTGAGGTGCCCATTGTTTTCACAAGCGCAGGCACTCCAAAAAAGTGGACTAAACACCTTCAGTCTCATGGCATCAAGGTGGTTCACGTAGTGAGCTCAGCGGTTTTTGCCGCTAAATCTGAAGCCGCAGGCGTAGATGCTGTCGTAGCTGAAGGTTTTGAAGCTGGAGGCCACAACGGAAGGGAAGAAACCACTACGATGTGCCTCATTCCATCTGTTGTTGATGCGGTTGAAATCCCAGTTATCGCAGCAGGCGGATTGTACGACGGAAAATCAATGTTGGCCGCGATGGTGTTAGGAGCAGAAGGAGTCCAAATGGGTTCTCGCTTCGTTACCACAGAAGAATCGTCTGCTCACACTGCCTTCAAAGAGGCTGTCCTCTCTGCCGGCGAAGGAGCTACAACTCTCACCCTGAAAGAGCTCACTCCTGTAAGGATGATGCACAACGATCTTTTTAAAAGACTAGTTGAGGCTAAGAAATCGGGCGCGTCGCTTGATGAGCTTTCTGAAATCCTTGGAAGAGGCAGGGCTAAAAAGGGCATGTTTGAGGGCGACCTTATTGAGGGTGAGCTTGAGATAGGCCAGATAGCTTCCATGCTAAACCAAATCACTCCAGCAGGCGAAGTAGTCAATGACATAATCTCCTCTTATAGATCAGCTGGGGGCGATAAGCTAGGAGGACGCTTTAGCTTTTAAGCCTACCTAGCTTTTAAAGTGAGCCACAATAGCGGCTGCTATTCTTTTCCCTACAACTTCACCAAGAGCAACTTCACTCGCGCTTTTCACTCCCTTTACTGACTTAAACTCGGCGAGTAATTTCTCCCTGTTTGCAGCTCCAACGCCTTTGATATCATCAAGCTGTGAATGCAACGCTCCCTTGCTTCTTTTCTTTCTGTGATGAGCTAGAGAAAAGCGGTGAGCCTCATTTCTCATCTGCTGAATAACCTTTAAAGTAGACGACCTCTTGTCCAAATAAAGTGGAACAGAGTCCCCAGGGAAGTACAATTCTTCAAGTCTTTTAGCAATGCCCACTACTTTAATCACCCCTTCAAGTCCCAGTTGCTCTAGCGCTTCCATGGCGTGGCTGATTTGGCCTTTACCACCATCAATCACTAACAGTTGAGGCAAGGATGCTCCCTCTTCTGTTAACCTTCTGTACCTTCTGTACACAACCTCCTTCATGCTCTGAAAATCGTCAGGACCCTTAACGGTTTTAATGTTAAAATGCCTATAATCCCTCTTAGCCGGCCTTCCGTTTTTAAAGACGACACATGCCGAGGCAGGATTGGTTCCTTGGATGTTGGAGTTGTCAAAACATTCGATATGCCTGGGTTCATCTTTAAGCTTCAGATCCGCCTTCATGGTCTGCATAAGCCTTATAGTAGCCGCTTCTGGGTCAACTTGCTCTTGTTGCTTGTGCTTGTCCTTCATGTAGAACTCGGCGTTCTTTTCAGACATCGCAACAAGCCTTTTCTTGTCACCTTTTTGAGGGACAACTACCTTCAGCTCTGAATCTTTAGCAGAGACTTTCATGGGCACATAAATCTCTTTGCTAACGCTTCTGAAAATTTCCATTATCAGAGGGATAGCCGCTTCTAAGATTTCCTTATCGCTCTCATCAAGCTTTTTCTTAACTTCAAAAGTTCGCCCCCTTACAATAGCTCCTGAGACGATATTCATGCAATTGATATATGCGGCCAAGGTATCGCTAACCACAGAAAACACGTCGACGTTAGTGATGGTTGGGTGTACAACTGTGCTCTTAGCTTGGTATTTGTCAAGCGATTTTAGTTTGGCCTTTAAGGCCTCAGCCTTTTCAAAAGCAAGCTCGTCAGCAGCAGACATCATTTCCTTCTCAAGCTCCTCTCTTACCTCGCTAAGATTGCCCTTCAGGATATGCCTAATTGCCTTGATGCTTTTATCGTGGTTCTCCACGCTTTGTTTGCCTACGCAGGGGCCCAAACAATTTCCGATGTGGTACTCTAAGCACACACGGAACTTTTCAGCTTTAATGTTTTTTTCAGTCAGCTTCAAAGAACAAGTCCTAATGGGGTAGAGTTTTTTGCAGAGGTCGAGTACGGTGTACATGCTCCTCACGCTGGTAAACGGCCCAAAATATTCTCCGCCACCCTTCATGGTTTGCCTTGTGGACATAACCCTTGGATAGGGCTCGTTTTTAATAACTATGAAAGGAAAGGTCTTGTCGTCTTTCAGCAGAATGTTATAGGTGGGCTTGTGCTTTTTTATCAGAGTGTTCTCTAAAAGCAATGCGTCTTGCTCGGTGTGAGTCACTATCCATTCTATATCTGCAATCTTTTTTACAAGAGCCTTAGTCTTCCTGTTCTCATAAGTTTTGCGATTGAAATAGCTCGAAACGCGCTTTTTCAAATTTTTTGCCTTGCCCACATAAAGCAATTCCCCATCTACATTGAAGTGCTTATACACCCCAGGCTCTTCCGGTAGGCGCTTTAGAAGATTTGCTATGTAATCAGAAGGCTTCACAACTATCAAAGATAGCTACCTTTGGAGCATGGATTTAGTCACAGGAGCAACAGGCATAGTTGGAAGAGAACTGCTCTCTCAATTGCTAGTTTCTGGCGCTTCCGTTAGGGCGTTGCACAGGAAGGACTCTGCAGTCCAAGCCACCGTGGAATTCATCACCAACAAAGGCATCTCCCTTGATGGTTTAGAGTGGGTGCTGGGCGATACTCGCGACTTCGATGACATGTGTTCAGCAATGTGCGGCTGCTCTAGAGTATTCCATTTGGCGGCTCTAGTTTCCTTCAGTCCATCAGACGCTGAAACCTTGATGGACGTTAATCGCGGAGGCACAGAAACGGTTGTAAACGCCATGCTTGCAACTGGTCTTAAGGATCTAATCTACGTAAGCTCAGTGGCGGCCCTGGGTCACACTACAAAGCACCCCATCAATGAAGACACACCTTTTGAAGACGGCCCTCTAGTAACGGCATATTCTCTAAGTAAGTACAAGGCTGAACTAGAGGTTTGGCGTGGTTCAGAAGAAGGTCTTTCAGTAATAATTGTCAACCCCTCTGTCATTATTGGCGAAGGAGACTTTTCTAAAAGCACTGGCAAACTCTTCTCTCAAGCTCATGCTGGAGTCCCGGTATATCCTGCGGGCACCAACGGCTTTGTCTCCTCAAACGACGTAGCCTCAGCTACAATGACTCTTGCTAACTCAAGCATTCGTGGAGAGCGCTTCATCCTCAACTCTGAAAACCTCAGCTTCAAAGACGCCTTCAGCATGATCGCCCTATCAGTTGAAGCTCAGCCCCCAACTAAAGTCGTTAAGAACTGGATGATTAGCATAGCCACCCTCCTTTTCAGACTCAATAAGCTTTTCACGGGAAAGCCAATGCTCGCCTCTAAAGTCAGCATGCAAATGTCCCAAACGCAAATCCAATACGACGGAACACGCATCATCTCTGCCCTAAAGTCTCAAGGCATAGATTGGAAATACGAAAGCGTTAAAGAAGTTATATCAAGGGTTGGCGCCGCTTATCTCAGACTCCATCTCAGATAGCTTTTCAGTCACTTCTAAAAGCACTTCTTTCATAGCCACGGGATGTTCCCACCACCATGTGTGTGACTCATTGAATTGCTCTTCTGTGATTCCATGCTTAACAAAGATTTGGGCGTAATTCTCCAGAAGTTTAGCCTCCTCATCGTCATTTCTAAAAACGTGACTTTTATATGCGGCCTCAGCAAGATGCACGTCAGCTAAAACATCGACAAAAGCCTTCATCTTCATTACTCCCTCTGGAGCAACAACATCAGCGCTATCCCTTTCGTCCTCAGAGCACCCAGCAAGCACAAGCCCACAGAGCACAGCCAAGACTAAGGCCGGCTTAACGATTAAATTCAAGCCTCTCTCCAGCATGGTTGCAATCTTCAGTTAACACCTTAGCCCCGTCATAAACCTTCACACCGTTCACCCAAGTTCCTTCTACTCTTGATTTAAAAGTATGCCCAGTAAATGGAGACCAACCACATTTGTACATGATGTTGTCTTCAGTTACCGTCCATCCGTCATTAGGGTTTACAAGCACAATGTCAGCTTTATACCCCTCACGGATATATCCTCTGTCTTTGATTTCGAAAAGCTCAGCTACCCTGTGGCACATAAGATCGATCACTTTTTCAACAGAGATGTGCCCTTTGTGTACTAAGTCAAGCATAGCTGGAAGGCCGTGCTGTACAAGCGGGCCTCCTGACGGAGCTTTAAAATATGATCCGCTCTTTTCTTCAATTGTGTGAGGTGCGTGATCTGTTGCAATAACATCAATACGCCCGTCTAATAAAGCCGCCCTAATCGCGTCTCTATCGTTAACTGTTTTAACAGCAGGATTCCACTTGATGTAAGTTCCCTTATCTGCGTAATCCGCGTCAGTAAACCATAGGTGATGTATACACGCTTCAGCTGTGATTTTCTTTTCGCTTAAAGGCTTTGTTCCGTCAAACAGATCAAGCTCTTTTGCGGTTGAAATGTGAAGAATGTGTAATCTAGTGCCAACCTTTGTAGCAAGTTCAACAGCCTTAGACGAGCTCTTGTAACAAGCTTCAGCAGACCTGATAATTGGGTGTCTATCGATAGGCACATTCTCTCCGTAGCGCTCTTTTGCAGCTGCCATGTTGGCTCTTACAACAGCTTCCTCTTCACAGTGAGTAGCAACAATTGTTGGACTTTCTTTAAAGATTCCCTCTAGGATTTTTCTTTCGTCCACAAGCATGTCACCTGTAGAAGACCCCATGAACACCTTAACGCCACAAACCTTTTTAGGATCTGTTTTTAAAACCTCTTCCAAATTGTTATTACTAGCTCCCATAAAGAAGCTGTAATTCACGGCGCTTACTTCAGCAGCTCGTTCGTATTTGTCTTCAAGAAGCCTTTGAGTTAATGCCTGAGGCACCGTGTTAGGCATCTCCATAAATGTAGTTACCCCTCCAGCGGCGGCAGCTCTACTTTCTGTCGACAAATTAGCTTTATGAGTCAGCCCCGGCTCTCTAAAGTGCACTTGATCGTCAATAATACCAGGCATTAACCACATGCCCTTAGCATTTACAACTTCTGCTGTGCCAGCATCAAGGTCCTTTCCAACAGTAGTAATTCTATCTCTAGAAACCAATACGTCTCCTACCTTAACCTCACCCTCATTTACTATGTGAGCACCTTTGAATAATGTCGATTTTAACATGATAGTTATTTTAAAAAGCGCATTTTGAGTACTCCTAAAAACGCTTCATTAAAGATGTCTAAACTCATTTTTGAAGTGCCTAAAATTCTATCTGAAAAACTAATTGGCACCTCAGCTATTTTAAAGCCAAGCCTCTTAGCTCGATACTTCATCTCTATTTGGAAGGCGTAGCCGATAAAGCGAACTGCATCAAGATTTATAGCCTCTAAAACTTCACGTTTGTAAGCCACAAATCCAGCAGTGCTGTCTTTCACCCCAAGCCAAAGCACAGTGTTCACATATATAGAAGCGCCTTTGCTTATAAGCCTTCTGTTTAATGGCCAGTCTACAACACCGCCGCCTTTAACGTAGCGCGAACCAACTGTTACGCCGGCACCTCCCTCAGCACAAGGGATTCGAAGCCTCACTAAATCTTGAGGGTTGTGAGAAAAATCACAATCCATCTCAAATATGTAATCATACGATCGTTCAAGCGCCCATTTAAACCCAGCTATGTATGCTGTACCAAGACCCAGCTTACCCTTTCTTTTTAATATGTGAATGCGCTCAGGGTATGATTTTGCCATTTCCTCAACAAGACGAGCCGTTCCATCAGGGGATCCATCGTCTACAATAAGCACATCGAAATGGTATTCTAAAGACATAACTGTCTCTAGCATTTTTTCAACGTTTTCTTTCTCGTTGTAAGTGGGTATTATAACTAAGCTATCAGTCATTTTTAAGCTTCGATCAAGTTGTCATTCTAAGGATATTAAGCTCTTCCTCTTTGAGGTGTCTCCATGCGCCCCTAGGGACATCCTTTTTTGTAAGGCATGCAAAAACAACCCTGTCTAATCGAGTTATTCGGTAGCCAAAGTGCTCAAAAATTCTTCTAACAATTCTATTTCTTCCAGAGTGGATTTCAATTCCAATCTGACGGGTGTCATCTTTTACGAAATCAGCTTTTTCTACTCTCACAAATTTTCCATCTAACTCAAACCCTTCTAGCATCGCCAATAGATGTTCCTTTTTTACCTTCTCATATGTAGCTGCATGATAGAGGTTTCTAACTCCTACCCTAGGGTCAGACAATCTCTTTGCCATTTCTCCATCATTAGTTAGAAGAAGAAGCCCAGTAGTGTCTCTGTCTAGTCTTCCCACAGGGAATACCCTCTCTTTGCATGCTCCCTTTATTAACTGCATAACAGTTCTTCGTCCCATTGCATCTTCGTCAGTAGCAAGGAAATTTTTAGGCTTGTTCAACAGAATATATCTCTTTGCCTCTGCCTTGATTGTGTCTCCCTCAACTTGAACCTTATCTGTAGGCCTAACCCTATATCCCATCTCTGTGATAATCTGGTCGTTTACGCTTACTACACCTGCTTTAATAAGCACATCAGCTTCTCTTCTTGAACAGACGCCTGCCTGCGCAACAAACCTGTTGAGCCTCATAGGCGCATTAGAATCAGGAAGTGGAGCTCTCTTAGGTTGTGGCTTCCTTCTTTCTTGGTAACCGCTTTTGCCACCTGGCTTGCCGTAAGATTTACCTGGCTTTCCAGAAGGTTTTCCTCCGGGTTTACTGGCCTTGTTGTCTGTGCCAGTTTTGCTTTGGTTAAGTTTTCTCCCAGTGCTTTTACGCTTAGGTATGAATGAACTTGAGCTGCTGGTTCTTCGGGCGCCTCCTCGGCGGCCTGAACCTGATTGATTTTTCATTTCAGTAATGATTGGAAGGGCAAAGATAGTTAGATAAGAAACGATGATATGTCAAAAGCTTCCTTAAGGCGATCTCCTTTAACGGATTTTTTATTGTAAACAACTCTTATTTAGGTCAAACCTGCACGAGTTAGTGTTTGTTGTGCATGTTTTCAAAAACGAATTAGCCGCGTAGATTAAACGTTTAATTTGTGGCGCCTTAGGTGAGTTGTTTAGATCGCAGAATTTGACACCCCTTGTTTTCACTTCTACAAAAACAAGCGTGTTGTGTTTGCGCGCTATGATATCTATTTCACATCGTCGCGCCCTGAAATTACAGCAAAGTATTCTGTATCCTTTTTGTTTAAGGTGGGATGCTGCGTGTTGCTCGCCCAACCTTCCTATTTCTACGGTGTTCACAGCAGCAATTACTGAGAAACAACGGCAGGATCGGAAGGCGGATTTATAAGTGTTGGCATCTGATTTGTAGAGCTGTCGGTTATCTAAGCTCTATAGCTGTAGTTCCGATTACAACGTCTTCTTCTAAGATTTCGATAGAGTAACTCCCTGAAACTAGAGGAGACACTTCTTTATCGTTTGAGAAGAATATGCAGGCGTCTAACCTGTCGTTAGCGTAATCCAGAGTACGCTCAGCGCTAAAGCCACACCCTGGCTCAAACTCAAGAAGCGTGCTGTCTGGGGCAACAACTTTTAAGTATAGGTTTTTATCTCCTGGATCAGAGATGGCATTTTCTAAAAGAGTAAAGCACACCTTGATCATATCTGCTCTGTCAGCTCTGCTAGTCTCACGCTGACGACCAGATGAAAGAAGTCGCATGCCCAAAGCATTTACGTCAGAACACTGTAAGATTTTTCCTGCAGCAATGATCTCCTCCATGTTTTCCTGTCTGCGCTCAAGCTTGTTGTTTCTGTCCACAACTTCGTCTACACGCTCTTTCATCGCGATATTCTCCTCAGTAAGGGCAACATTTAGTTGATTGATAGAATCAATTGTTGCGATGTAACCCTTCATAATAACTCTAAGAGTTTCTGCCTCTTTTTTAGACTTAGACAGCGCCCAGTTTCCGTTCTTCACCTGAGTAATAAGTCCGTCGATTTTATCTTGTTGAGCAGCGATTTCAGCTAGCATCATAGAGTTCTCAGTTTCTAACGTGTCGTATGAGAACTTCATCTTCTCAAGATCGAATACCACTTGTTCTTTAGACAGTTCTAGGTCTCCGTATTCACCGGTCAACTGCTTTAATTCGTTATTGTTTAAATAAAGATTAGCACCAAGGAACGCGCAGAGAACGACAAGAGCTCCTATTAAAATTAGTGATTGCTTTTGAGTGAGATTCATGATATGAGTTTACAGTGCAAAGATGCGATTTTTTAGTTGCACGTTAATCTAAACGCAAAAAGCAATCCAAAATTGTAGTCCGCCCCCGCCCCTTACCACCTTTAGGATTACCTCCCTGCGGTCGGTGATCCTAGGTGGGGGCTGCTCCAGAAAAGAACCCCTGTATCTCGCTGGCGCTCGCTACTGGTGATTTTCCTTCTACCCCAAACCCTAAAGCAAGCTTTGGGTTGGTGTAAAAGAAAAACCCCCGTTTGCTTATGCAAACAGGGATTCTTTTCTGGAGGTCCGAAGCGGATTCGAACCGCTGTAGCTGCTTTTGCAGAGCAGAGCCTAGCCACTCGGCCATCGGACCAAAGGTTTGCAAATATACACAAGTCTCTTAGAAAGCACATAGAAAGGGTAAATAGGTGATTATCTTAGCTTCATGATAACAAGGGCGATTATACCTAACGCACTGACAATGGGCAATTTACTAGGTGGAGCCTATGTTTGTTGGATGGCGGCATCTGGGGCTGATTTAAGTGATGGATGGGTGGCTGGTGTGTGGATTGCGGCAATGTTTTGTGACGTTTTAGACGGATTTGTTGCAAGAAAATTGGGGGTTGATGGGCCTATGGGTGTTCAGCTCGATTCACTGGCTGATGTGGTGACAGGGGGGGTTGCTCCAGCTTTTGTAGCATTTAGCTTGATGAGCAATGAGGATGTTCCAATGGGGATGTTTGGAGAAATGTTAGAGTGGACTTGTTTTCTGCCATGGTTAATTGCTGTTTCTGCGGCTTATAGGCTGGCGAGGTATAATGTTAGCGCTGGAGATGAGGGGTTAGCTGGGTTTTTTGAGGGGCTTCCGGCGCCGGCGTCTGGGGTTTTTTGGGCAGGGATGATGGTTTGGCAAGGAAGTGAATTAGTGGTTATGGAGCATAATGTGATAACGATTGTTGGGGCTATGGGACTTGTGTTGTTGCCAGTATTTATGGTGTTGAAAAGGAAGTTTTTTGCCTTGAAGGGGTGGGGGAAGAGCGCTAAAGTAGATAGGATTCGCAAGGCGTTCTTTGCAGTAGCAGTGCTTGTTGTGGCCGGAGTATGTATTGCTGGCTTTAATGTGTTTGCAGCGGCGCCGTTGTGTGTACTTTTGTACTCGTGTTTTGCACTTGTGCTAACGCCAAACAAATAATAGACCTCAGAAATGAAATTTCGCGCAGAGATTGACATCATGCCTCTACCG